>SXGT01115421.1_pt1 | contig 65186 bp, 57 predicted proteins | sample 3176221 | NCBI WGS metagenome assembly SXGT01 (sample SAMN11356862, study PRJNA531348) | freshwater metagenome | isolation source: freshwater sample F1-120 | place: China: Fuxian Lake, Yuxi | collected 2017-12-25
ACTACAATGAGATTCGCCCGCATTCAAGCCTCGGCTATCTCACGCCGAAGGAACACAAGCAGCGGCTTTTGAGGAAGAACAACCAGACGGTGGCGGCGAATCTAACGTAATGGTTGGTCCGAAGAATCCAGGCAGGTCACAACCATGGCGGGTGGTCAGGGTCCAAGTAGATTCCGAGGGCGCCATCTGGCGGTGTCGCGTAGACGGCGAGCAGGCCGCCGGAAACGAGCAAGCCCCCCCGAATCGCCCCGAGGCGTCCGGGTGGGAAGGCCGCGTAGACGTCGCTCCCATCGCGTAGAAGATAGGTTCCACGCCCTGAGGTGGTCGCCGGGCATCCCATGAGACCGTCATTGGCAAGGCCTGGGAAGGCACCCAGGTCGCCATGTTCGTGTTCGTCGAACACGATCTGTGAGGAGCCCTCACACACGAGGCGGACGACCGAACGACCGCCTTCCCGCCCCCTCACGATCACGTCGCCCGGGCGGTTCACGACGGGGAGCCCTTGGGGCTCCGTGAGGGTGTGAGCCGCACGACTCACGTGACCGTTTCGCCAGACGAAGAACCCGTCGGTGCCGTCGGTTCCTGTCGCTCGGAAAGCGATGTCGCGCTCCCAGGTGGGGCCCGCCGGCCCGATGGCGGCCCAGCCGTCGCCGGATTCGGTCAACGTCGTCGGGCTTTGGCCATCGTGATGGAGCAGCGCTGTGCGGCCGTCCGGGTAGCGGGCATAGGCCACGATGTGGCCCCGAGCGTCGATTTCGGGGTGGCTGATCCAGCTGGCCGCCCCCGCCGACACGGGATCGAAGCCATCGCCAGTGAGGCGGTGGACGACGGTAGAGCCATCGGCCTGGGTGCTTGTGAATGCGACCTGGCCGGCTTCGTTGACGGACGGTACCCACGGTCCCAGGTCCTCGATGCGAGTGACATACACAGGGATGTGCGGCATGGCGTCCGTTACCCTGTCTGTGCGAGGAGGACGTCGCCATGAGCTGGATTCGGTTGGCGTTGGTCATCGACTGCGCGCTAGCGGCCATTGCAGGCATACAAGGAACGTTCTGGCCGGCCACATGGCACGGAAGCACCTCGGCAGTTGTGCTCCCGGACGCAGGCCTTGACCAAGTTCGCCTCCTTGGTACGGTGTACTTCAACTATGCGGTGCTTGTTGGCGTGGGTTTGTGGCGAGGTGATGCCGGGTTTTGGCGTGCCTTCCTGGTCGCCGCAGCGGTCGGAGACCTCACCCACCTCGTGTTCTTTCTTCGGTTGCTGTCTCAAGATGGCGCCTATTGGGGCCCGACGGCGGTCGCGAATATCGTGTACGTCGCGCTGTACGTTCCTTTCAAGCTATGGTTGGCGGCCCATCCCTCGCGGGCTTGTGCCCTTTGACGACGTTGAGGACGCCTCGGCTTGAATTGCGTCGCTGGCAGGCGTCCGACGCCGATGGTTTCGCGGCGATGAATTCCGATCCGGAGGTGATGCGCTGGCTTCCGTCGGCGCTCACGAGAAAGGAAAGCGACCAGTTGATGACGCAAATCGACGACGGATTCGCGTCGAGGGGATTTGGCGTCTGGGCGGCCGAGCGGCGGGATGATGGTGCTTTCCTCGGATTTGTTGGGCTCAACGTGCCGAGATGGGAACTGCCTTTCTGGGCGTGCGTGGAAGTCGCGTGGCGGCTTTCTCGGGCCGCGTGGGGCTTCGGCTACGCCACAGAAGGGGCACGCGAGGCCCTGCGCTTCGGATTCGAGGACGTGGGGCTCGAGCGAATTCGGTCGTGGACGGTTCCGGAAAACCGACGTTCGCTGGCGGTGATGGACCGTTTGGGGATGACGCGGCTTGGAGAATTCGACCACCCCGCTCTGCCCGATGGGCACGCGCTACGTCGCCATGTCCACATGGTCCTCGAGCGTACGGACTGGCAGGCCGCCCGGTAGCCTGCGCCGCATCAGCGATCCGTGGCCCGGCCGCGCCCCGAGTACACGTGTTCGAGCGTCGCCTGGATGCTGGCGACGCCGTAGCCTCGTTCGACGACGGCAAAGGGGACGTTGGCCGACTTGCAGGCCGGGACGATGGCGTCCCATGTTTTGTGGCTGAGGAAACGGGCCAGGAGGATGACGACGTCGATTCCCCCGCGGGTGACTCGCTCGGCGAGGGCTTCCACGCGACGGGGCTCCCAGCCGCTGTCCCAGTAGACCGAGTTGAATCCGAAGGCTGCTTTCACCCGATCCTGGGCTTGTTCTCTCCGGTCGCCGCCGACCAGGATGGCGTCGCGGCCACGTGTACGGTCCAGGAACGGCCAGTCCGCGGGGACGACGTCGGGCGGTGAGCCAGGGGGCGCTTCCGTTTCCGCGAGGTGCTTCCGGACCGCCTTGCGGACGGCCTTGAGGTCGGGTGCAATCAGATCCAGGTAGGGCGCCAACCGTCGCGTGAGTCTCGGGTCAGCTGATGCGATGCCAGATTCGAGGACGTGCCGCACGAGGGTGGAGAGGGCGCTCGGTTCCTGGGACGCCTCCAACGCCGCGGTCAGCGCGGCCAGCGCGCGTTCCGGATTGGGCTCGACGGAGGCCTCGGGGGTCCGCTCCTTGAGGTAGGCCCAAGCGTCCTCGGCGTCTTCCAGCCACGTTGCCATGCGTGGCGTTTGGTTGCGCGAAAGGCCGACGACAAAGCCGGGTTGCCGCTCCTTGCTGTACTTGGTCAGGCTCGAAAACAGGCCGTTGAGGTCGCCTGTGGCGTGCGCGATGAAGTACCTTACGCGCGCCGCGATGAGGCTGACGAGGGCGCGTCGCCCTTCGATATCGACCGCCATGTCGAGGTCCCAGAGCAGGCGTGTGGCCTCGGTAAGGGCGGCCCGCTGTTGCTCCCAGCCGGCCGCATCCGCGACAACTTCGGGACGCCCAAGGTGCTTGAGGATCGCGCGCAGGCGGACGGGCGGAGCCGCGGGCGTGGGCGCGCCTCGGCCGAAGAGCCTTGCAACGGCGTCGGGGTCCAGGGAGGGCCGCGGAGTAAGCGACGGGGCCGCTGCGGTTTCGACTGCGACCCGAGCGACGCTTGGGGTCGCTGGCCCAGGGGAGGCGGGCGTGGCTGGTGGGTCGGGCGCTGGATTCGAAGGGGGCTCGGGTGAGGTGGTGTCGGCCCGCAGTTCCGCGTCTACGTGTTGGGCTGTGGCCGCCAGGCCGGCCGCAACGGCGGGCTCAACGGCGACAGGGGCTGCGGCCTCGGAAGCACGTGGACCTCCGGCCAGATGTCCACCGGCATCGATCCACCCAAGCGTCGCGAAGCCGAGTCGCGCCATGGCGCTGTCCCGAGTGCGGCGAGTCGGTCTCCGTCGCCGGGACGGGGCGCCCGCGCCACTTCCGCCATGGCCTCTTCCATGTCTCTGCGGGCGTTGCGCGCTTCCCGAATCAGCTCAGCGAGTGTCGCCATGGTCGTTGCCGGTGGGCAGGTTCACGGACACGTATCGGCACGGACGCCCAAGCATGGGCCGTCACACGTCATCTCGATGCGGCCTTCGCGCAGGAAGGTGGCGAGTTGGGCTTGTGCAGCCGGCTCGCGGCGCGGGCACTCATGGGTGTCGAAGGCGGGGTCGGGCGGCACGTTGCCGAGCGGTTCGGACGGGACGTCCGAGTAGGCCCACTCGACGATGCCAGACGCCTCGAAGGGTGCGGTCAACTCGTCGACGTCCCAGATGGGCCGGGTCTGTGGGGCAATGGTCGACGCCCCCCAAGCCCGCGCCATCACCTGGGCGCCCAGCGTCGTGACTTGGGCGTCGCCGATGGCCGCTTGGATCAGGATGCGTTTGTCGGGGATGCCGGGAAGGGGATCATCGGAGTCGAGGGCCCAGGCGTAGCCACTTGGCTCGCCCGGGTCCCAAAGGGTTTGCAGGGCGGCCAGCACGAGGCTGATCTCGGCGTCGTCCGTGTATTTGGCCTTGAAGATGAGGAAGAAGGCCTCGAAGTCCGCGCTACGGCTCAACAGCAGGCTGTAGGGCATGCCTGGGACCCCGAGAACCGCCCGCTCGATGTCGGGGCTCGCCATCGTGTAGGCGCCCCCAAGAATGCCGCCCTGGCTGTTGCCGTAGAATGCGAACTGGTCCGGGTCGATGACGGAGACGCCGTCCACTTGAAGGTCGGGATGTGCGACGAGTGAGGTCCGCGCCATGTGCAGGCCGGCCATGAGCTCGACGAAGCCCTGTTGGCTGCGCTCGGGGATCATCCGGAAGCGGGACACGTCGGTCGCCAACATGAGGGTGAGGGCGCCGGCGTCGTCCGTTGCCATGCCGGTCCAGTCCTGGGCCAGGATGACGAAGCGATGTTCCGAGGCGAGGGACGCGAGGTAGTCCCCGCGCGCCTCGTCGTAGGTGCCGAGCAGGCCGTGCCCGTACTGCAGGATGGCGCCGCCCGGTTCGTTTTTGACGCTGCAGGGGACGCGGAGGAGAAAGCCGACGTCCGTGGTGCCGTTGGCGTAGGGCAGACCGTTGGCGTCCCGCGTGAGGACCGCCGTTGGCGCGTCGATGTCCGTGTACAAGGTGGTCGGGAAGGTCCCCTCGATCGTCTTCCAGATCAGGGTGTCTGCGAGCTCGCAGTCCGATTCCTCGACGGTCGTGAAGGTCGGGGTCGGCCCAGCCGGCGTGCGCGTGGCGACGTGGTCGTCGCGGATGGCGAGCATCTTGCCGAGGCTGCGCTCTCGACTGACGGTCGTGAAGTCCCAGGCCAACAGAAGTTCGCTGCGGGGGAGGCCAGCCGCCTCGAGCGCGGGGAAGATGACGTTGTCGTAGTGGTCGCGCCGCCCCTCGATGTCGCCATCGGTCGTAGATTCGCCGTCGCGGAGCGCTCGGAACGCGTCACTTGGCTCGGCGTCGGTGCCGTCGTCGAGGACCACACGCCGGATGGCCGCGATGTGGCGGTGGCCATGGCGCATCGGGTTCATGGGTCGTAGCGTCAGCACGCGGCGAGACACGTCTTCGGCGAGAAGGTCGACCTCGACGAAGTGGGGGACGCGCTCGCCGGTGTCTACGTCGAGCAGCACGGTCGCGGAATCGGGCAGCAGGCTCGCGCCGAGATCCGTATGCGCGGGCAGCCCTTCGGCGGTCGCGTTGGGAATCAGCGTGAGGAGCGGGCCCCAGATGCTGAACCCGTCCAACTCGTTCCAGGCCGTGGGGTCGAGCTCGACGTTGTCGCGATTCGTCGGCAAGGCGCCGGGCGGGAAGAAGACCTCCATCCCGGTGGCGCCTTCGCGCTGAAACGTGGACGAGGGCCAGGGCAGCGCGCACAGGCCGGGGTCGACCGGGTCGCAGCCCGTGGGCTTGGAAAGGACGACGGGAACGACGTCCGTCGCGGGCTTGCAGGCGAGCCAGAGCGTCCAGAACATGGCTGCGTCTAACCCGGGCGGTTCAGAGCACCGTGTAGTGGACGTGGACCACGCTGCCGCGCGGCGGCAACGCCGCTCCATGGAAGGTGATCGAGGTGTTGGACTCGTCGTAGGTCCAGCCGTTGACCGGGTCGGAGGCGACTTCCATGCCATCGACGTCGACAACGATCGTGTCCGGCCTCGCCGGATCGGGGAGTTGGAATGTCGCCATCAAGCCCGACGCGCGGACACCCAGGTCGTTGAGGAGCGTCGACCAGTCATCGTTGCAGATGTCGTAGACGAGGCCGTCGGTCATCAGAGCAGCGGTGACGTAGCGGTCGCCGATCGCGTTGTCGTCGCACGCGCTGTCTGGCGTGCCGACGATGGCGCCAATGACGAGGTCGCCGTCACCCACCTGATTCCCGCGGAGCAAGTCGACCCAATGAGACGGCGGCAGGAGCTCCTCGTCGCGCTTGTAGCAGGCCTCCGCGGGCTCACCGTCGAGTTGGCCCCCGTCGGAACAGTCATCTTCGTCGCTGACGAACAGCACGGCCAGGGACGCCCCATCCCGCAAGAAGCCCACGTTGGCGGCCGTGGTGGCGGTGTCGGAGAGGGCCATCGCAGCCGCTTCCAGGCCGGACTCCATCGCCGACCCCACGAGGTCGACCTGAACGCGGTCGGCGAAGAGAGGCAGCACATCGTGTTCGGGCGTGAGGACGGCCGGGGAGCCGCGAAACGCGACGGACATGGGGTTCGCCTCGTCCCACGTCGTCGTGATCACCGCGATGTGGAAGTCGGTCTCGGCGGCATCCAGGCCTGAGACGAAGGCCTTGAAGCCCGCTGCGAGTTGGTCTTGTTCGTCGCGCATGCTGCCAGAGTCGTCGACGACGAAGAGGATGTCGGCCCGGTTGTCGGGCGATTGCGCAAACGACACGTCTCGGGTGAAGTGGGACAGGTCGTTTTCGATGCACGCCACGAACAAGGGGGCCAGGGCGATTCGGATCACGATGCCTCCGGGCGGCCCGACTGCAAACAGCGTGCTCGGTCGAAGAGTCCGAACAACGCCGTGAATCTGCGGGCATGCGGCGCTCGTGCCGCAGCGTGCCAGCGGCCTGCTAGGGCAGGAATTGACCCTCAAACGTGGCGTTCGAGGCGTTGGGTGTTCCGCCGGTCCCGGTGACGAGGCAACCTTCGCCCTCGCAGCAGTCCGTCAGCCGGAAGATGGAGACGTCGCCGACGACCGGGCCGTAGGTGAGGATCTGGACGCGGCCGTCGGGGTCCTCGAGCACGACCTCCTCTCCGACGTCGGACAGGGCGAAGTCGAGGTGATCGAAGCCAGCATAAGGGTCGTCGTCGGCGTAGAGGAGGAGGGTGCCGCCCGCCGGAACCACGAGGGAGGCGTCGAGGTCGTAGCGCCCGGCGTAACGGTCGTCAGCGATCTCCCAGCCGTCAAGGGAGACGTCGGCGCCGGTCATGTTGAAGAGCTCGATCCAGTCGGGAGCGACGTCGCCGAGCCACCAACTCGAAACGTTGACGGGCATCACTTCGTTGATGCACAACGCGGCCGGGCCCGCCGGTGGCAAATCGGGCCTCGTTGTGGTCGTCGTCGACGGCGGCGGCGTGCCAGTCGAGGTTGGAGCGTCCGTGGTGTCTGTGGTTGGCGGGGTGTCCGTCGTGACGGATGTGTCCGTCGTGACGGATGTGTCCGTCGTGACGGGCGCATCCGACGTCGTCGCGCCCGTCGGCGGATCCAATTCGGTCATCGTCAGGGGCCCGTCGCCGCAAGCAGCGAGGGCAAGTGCGGTCACAGGCCCCAATGCGACACCAGTGTGGGGGGGTGCTCGTCGAACCAGTCGATGAGGTCCTGCCGCCCCGTGAGGACAGCTGCGTTGCACCACCAGAGCTTCGGATCGGTGACCGCGTCGTCGTAGGTCAGATCGTGGAGTTCCTGGAGGTAGGACTCCATGTCCTCGGCGGCCATGTCCTCGATCAGGTTGGCGACGGCGTCGGCCTGGTCGGCCGCGCACGTAGGATCGGCCCAGCAGCCGGCAGATAGGTAGCCCCGAGGGTTGCTCCAGCTCATTCCCCACATCCAGTCCCACAGGAACGTGTTGTCCAGGTCCCAAGCGTAGATTTCGACCTTTCCGTCGGCGGGATCGAACCAAATGCGATTGTTGTTTTGATTCAGCGCGTAGCCGTCGTTGTGCCCGATGAACTCCTCGACTGCCAGGAATCGATGCCAGTGGTCCCAGTCGACCACGGGGTCGGTCAGCGTCATGAAGTCCGGCGTGTACGCGCCCGCCGCATACGCGTCGCTGACGGCGTGCACGTCGGCATGACCGACGTCGATTCCCTCTTCCAGGATGTATTGGTCGTGGACCGACGGGCTGAAATCGAGCAACGTGTAGGACCAACCGCCGTACCAGATGTACTTGCCGTCGTACAGGTTGCCGCTGGGATCCGCGAAGTTGCGCTTGAGCCAGTTCTCGTCTTCGGTCTCGACGACCTGGTACAGGCCGTAGTCCAACCCGTTGAGCGTCACGCGCGTGAAGGCGAGCCGTGGAACCGCGATTCCGGCCACTTCAAAGACCCGGTACGCGGCTGCTTCTTTGAGGTATGTGCAGTCCGCCACACTGCTGTTGAGCGCCAGCTCTTCGAGGCCGTAGAACTCGCGTCCTGGCGTGATCCAGTCGAACTCAATCTTGAACTTGGGCTTGTCCCAGATTTCGCGGAATGAGCCAATCGCGCCGCGCAGGCGGAGCCCGACGTCGCCTACCTCCAGCCCGTCGTAGGTGATGGAGGCCTTGGCGTACTGGAACGGGTTGTCGTCGAGGGCTTGGTAGTTCTCGTCGTCGAGCGTGATTTCGACGTGGTGGACGATGTCGCGGCTGAAGATCCAGCCGGCAGGGTCATCCCCAAGGCCGTCGAAGGACTCGGTGACGATGTTGGGTTCGGCACCCGACAGCAGGGCCACGGGCTCCCGAGCGGGCGGCTCCGCAGCGGAATGCGTCCCGTCGGGCGCGCAGGCGATCCATACGAGTAAGGTCCACATGGGGGCAATGTAGCGTACGCGGCGACCGGCGTAAGAAGATGACCGAGATCTCGCGGTTTTGACATGGCCCTGACGCACGCCGCCCGCGAACAGGCGATCTTGGCACACGTCAGACCGTTCTCATGCTACGACGTGTCGCGACTGCAACGAACCTGTGACGCCAAGGTGACGAAGATGCGAGTGTTGGTGAGTTTGGCCTTTGTGGCCTGTTCGAACGACGGGCCCACCATCCGGTCCGATGCCACCGACACGACCAACGAGCCGCCTGGACCGACCGATGGGCCGCCGGATGGAACGGACACGGACACGTTGCCGCCTCCCGGTGGTGGCACCGGCGACGCGTGGATCAACGAGTTCATGGCAAGCAACACCCTCACGCTCCAGGACGAGGGCGGGGCCTTCCCCGACTGGGTTGAAATCCACAACCCCGGCGCAGAGGCGCTCGATCTGACGGGCTGGACCTTTACCGACGACGCGGCGCTGATCGCGAAATGGGCCTTCGCTGCCGGCACGGAGATTCCCGCTGGTGGCTACTTGGTGCTGTTCTGCGACGCCGACGTGGACCAAGGGCCCCTGCACACGAGCTTCCAACTGAATGCTGGCGGGGAGGACCTGTTGCTCCTCGACCCCGCGGGCAACGTTGTCGATCAGATCTTGGCGTACGCCGAGCAGGCCTCCGACGTCTCCCTCTCCCGCATGCCGGATGGTGGAAGCGACTGGCTTCCCGATCCCACCCCGACGCCTGGCGCGTCCAACCTGTAGGAGGGGCGGCGCCATGCCGCAGATGCTCGCCCGCTATGAGTTCAAGTACCTCATCACAGAGGCACAGCGGAAGCGCATCCGCGAGGTGGCGAGGTCCTTCTGCATCCCTGACGCCTTCGGCGTGATGGGGACCTACTGGGTGAACAGCCTTTACACGGACACGACGGACTACCGCACAGCTCGTGAGACGCTGGCCGGCATCAAGAACCGATTCAAGTCGAGGATGCGGACGTACGGTTGGGGCGAGCAGGATCCCGTGTTCATGGAGCTAAAGCGCCGCGTGGGGACGAGCATCGTCAAAGGTCGGGCCCTCGTGTCTCGGCCGGTCGCACGCGCCATCGCGCTCTCGGGTACCCACGACCGTTTCGAGGCCCTCAAGGCCAGCCACCAGGAAGACCTGGAGGACTACCGCAACATGACCGACCGCCTGGACCTTCGTCCGACGGTCTGGGTCCGGTACCAGCGGGAGGCGTGGGTAAGCGCGTTCCCCGATGGCGCGCGCCTTACCTTCGACATGCACCTGCAGGCGCAGGAACCCCCCGTGCCGGAACGGATCATGGAGCCGGCGCTTGATCGTTTCCAGATGGTCCATTGGGACGGTCCGCCCATGGTGCTGGAGCTTAAGTTCAACGGGGCCTTTCCGATGTGGATGCACCGAATCGTGCACAGTCTCGGACTTCGGCGCATTTCCTTTCCCAAGTACGTACAGTGTGCCCAGTTGGTGCACGAGCAGCCCTGGGCTCGCCTCGAGCGTCCGTTGGCCGGAGTGCTTCTGTGATCGCTGCCTTGCCGCCGTCGACCGTGTCGGAGTTGCTGTTGCGGCTCCTCGTGTCGTGGTTGTGCGCTCAGGCCCTTGCAGTCATTTACGCGCGCAGCAGCGGAATCCTGTCGTACAGCCAGAACTTCGTCCAGTCGATCGTCATGTTGGCCCTGGTGGTGACGATCGTCATGGGCGTCGTCGGCGACAGTCTTTCTCGGGCCTTTGGCCTCGCGGCCGCGCTTGCGATCGTGCGCTTCCGCACGCCGATCAAAGACACGCGGGACGCCATCTTTTTGTTCGCCGCTGTGGCCATCGGCATGTCGACGGGGGTCGGCTCTCTCTCCACGGCCGTGATTGCAACGGTCGTCGTGGGTGGTAGTGCGGTGTGGGCGGATTGGACTGGCTTTGGTAGCCGGGTCTCCGCGGAGGGCATCCTGCGCTTTCGTATGGACGGTGGAGAGGCGGCGCGCGATCAGGTGCTCACTGTGATCCGACGCCATTGTCGTAGCTTCCAGCTGACTGCGGCCCGCCAGACGGGCCCGGACGGTCCCGAGGAACTGGTGTACGACATTGATTTGAGCCACCCCGAGTCCGCGGACGCGTTGGTCCGTGAATTGTCGGGCACGAGCCTCGTCTCGGGCATCTCATTGCTGCCGCTCGCGCGGGTCGGGGAGTCCTGAGATGGATGTCAAAGGTCGCAAGCGGCTGGCCGGTGTCGCGTGGGTGGGTGGAGCCCTCCTCGCTCTGGGCTGGTCCGCTCTCGACGTCGGGCCCGTCCAGGCGCGCGGGGTGGGGTTCGCTCCGCGATTGGTGATCTCCGCGGACGAGGTCGGCCGGCTCGCCCGGGTCGAGGTCGCGCTTCACGACGAGGTGCGCGCCGGCATGGTCGTCGCTCGGCTCGATTCCAGCTCGCTGGTCGCCGAACGCGAAGTTCTCAACGCGGAACTTCTGATGGAGCAGGAAGCTCAGGCCCTTGCAGTGGCCGGTGAGGCGCGCCGGATGGCGGAGGGCGTCGAGGGTGCGCTCCTTGACCGGGCGCGGGTCTCTGCGGCACTACAAGAAGACCGCGCGTCGCGGGTCGCGTTGATGCGCGATTTGGAGACGGAACGCGGCTTGGCGGCCCGCGGGGCGACGAGCGCCCAGGCCGTGCGGGACCTTGAGCGCGACCTCGCTGTGCTCGATGCTGGAATCGCCGCGCGGGAGCAGCTGCTCACGATGGCGAGCCAGGCGGCCGACGCAGCCCTGGGTGGTCGCGAGGTGAATCCGCGCGAAAACGCTTGGGCGATCGTCGCGGCTTCGCGTCGGCTCGAGGCCGTGGAGCAACGCATCGCGAAGATGGACCTCAAGGCGGGGATCGACGGCCAGGTGACGTGGATCTACGCCGCACCGGGCGAAGTTGTCAGCCCAGGTACGCCCATCATGGAGGTCACCTACACAGGGACCTCCGAGGTGGTCGCGTGGGTCTCGGCCGGCGACGCGGCGGGCCTGGAAGCTGGCGAGGGCGCCACGGTCACGCGCGACAGCGGGCAGACGTTGTCTGGCCGACTCCAAAGCGTGGGCAGTGGACCTCGCGAGTTGCCCGTGGCGCTGTGGGCCGACCCAGGTTGGCCCGAGTACGGCGTTCCGGTACGCATCCAATTGGACGACGGCGAGGTGGCCCCGGACGAGGCCCTGACGGTGCGGCTATGATCGGCGTCGTCGTACTCGCGTGCGCGGCGGGGGGTAGGCTGTCCGTCACGGGAATGTCGTCCAGCACGACCTCGACGCCGACGGACCTACCTTCGGCGCCGCCTACGACGCCGACCATCCCGCACGTGCTCCCCGTGGGGCCAGGCGACGTGGTGTGGGAGACGCTCGACGGGGCGGAGACTGAGGAGATCGGCGTCGATGGACATCCCGACGATGTCTGGAACGACTTTCTCTTCGACGACGACCTTGAGATCTACGACGTCGGCTTGTCCGCAGACGCGATTGCGTCGCTGATGGCGGCCCCCTACGAATGGGTGAGCGCGAGCCTGGACTTCGAGGGCATTCACTACGAGCCTGTCGGCGTCCGCTGCAAGGGCGAGAACTCCTTCTTGCCGATCACGCAGAAGTGTTCGTTGAAGTTCGACTTCGATCGCTTTGCCGAGCTCGATTTCTTCGGGCTCGAAGAGCTGACGCTGAACAACATGTCGAACGACTCGTCGATGATGCACGAGCGCGTCGCGTACAGGATGTTCCGGGAGGCGGGCGTTCCAGCGGCCCGCGCGAGCCACGCACAGGTTTGGTTCAATCACGTCCCGTGGGGCCTGTACGCGGTGGTTGAGACCGTCCACATCAACATGGCCGAGCGGTGGTTCGACGACACCACGGGCTCCATGTACGAGGTCCACGATGTGGATTTCTTCGATGTCTACGTCCCGCTGTTCAGCCACGAGTTTGGGCCCGACGACAGAACGGCCATCCAGGGGACCGCGGATGTCCTGGAGTTGCTCAACGGCGACGAGGCCATCGCCGCGCTCGAGCCGTATATGAACCACAGTTCGTTCCTAGATTACTGGGCGGTCACCGCGATCGTCGGCCAGTACGACAGCTACCCCTACGGGTACCCGGGCGACGACACGCACGTCTACGACGACCCCATCGGCGGCAACCTCGTCTGGTTGCCCCACGGCGTGGATGAGACCTTCTACGACGAGTACCGATCGCCGCTCGTCGTCAACGGCGAAGTGGCCAAAGTGTGTCTCGAGTCGGCGGCCTGTACGGAGGACTTGATCTCTCGGATGTGGGTGGCCCAGGAGCTCAGCGAGGAGATCGACCTCCTGGCCTACGCCGAGTTCGTGAAGGCGCAGATCGAGGAGCTTGTCGATCTGGACACCCACAAGCCGTACGACAGCGCGTCCGTCTACGCCGAGCAGGACGAGATGTTGAAGTTCATCTCGAAGCGAGCCGTCGATCTCGAAGGGACGATCGGCCCGCCCTGACGCCAATCGCGGACAGGAGCAAGGCCAGGAGGCCGCCACCATCGGCTCTGCCGTCGCCACAACAACCGGCAGGACCCGTCTGGGGAAAGGTGCACTGGCCAACGGCAGGGGTGGGGTTCACGCAGCGGATGCGGGCGACAGGCATGGGGTCGCCTTCCGAGGTGAGCACGATGTCGCCGGAATCGGGATCGAAGGCGACGGCCTCGCCGTCCAGCAGCTCGGTGCTTGAAAGGGCGGTGGGGGCGTCAATCCAGTGCGCCTCGGGGTCGTCGGGGTCGGTGACCCAGCCGTAGACCTGCGTCGCCGTCCGCAGAACGACGCGCTCGCCGTCGGCGTCCCAGTCTGCGCCGGTCACACCGTCGCCCTCGAGGTCGAGGGTCGCCACGAGAACGAGCGTCGTGGGAGCCTCGTCGGACGGGGCCGGCCAACGGTACACGCGTGCTTGCGCGTACTCCTTCGTCACGACGTAGACGTCGCCGGAGCAGGGGTGCACAAGGAGGGCCTCGGCGTCGACGGGACCATCGGGCCAAACTCCCGTCCACGCGGCCATCGGGGAGACGGGGTCGGCGTCTTCGACAGGTTCGCGCAGGATGGACAGGCCGATGCCGTCCCGTTCCAGGTCGTTGTCGCCGATGTCGGCCACCCAGAGGCAGCGGCCCTCGTCGGGGCACGGCGCATCGGCCACATCTTCGGCGTCGAAGGGGTCGAAGTTCTTGTAGGCGTGGCGTTCGAGGAGGTCGCCGTCGAGCGTGAAAGCGAGGAGTTCGGTGGCGGTTCCGTGGTCGCCATGGGTGTACCACACGCCGGGGCGCTCGTGTGCAGGGGCGAGACCGCTGCTTTCCGCGGTGGCGTCGGCCACTTCAGCCTCGATTTCCGTGGGGGCCCATCCGCCACAAACGGTCGCGTGGGCGAAAGACGGCAACCACCACAACATCGTCATGCCTTTAACGAAAAAGCCCCGCCCGGCAGGTGCCGGACGGGGCTCGTTTGGGCCAGGGGCCCTCGGATCAAAACAAGTTGGCGTCCGTGCAGCCCGCGAGCTCGTATGGCGACGTCGGGTCGCCATTGAGGTTCGGACGGTTCGAGCCGTCGATGACGCCGGCGACGTCTTCGCCCCAGACCCAGCAATCGGCCAGAGCACCGGCCTCGTCGTAGACGCGGACGGAGAAGGTCATCGTGGGGTCCACGTCGTGGACGCCGCAAGCGAACAGCGTGCTGACGTCCATCTCGGGACTGGCCGCGCCCGAAGCGAGCGAGCGCTGCTGGACTTCCCAGTACTTCAGCGGGTCGAAGTCGATCGCCGGAAGCGTGTGCTCATCGTTCCAGCCAGGGCTGGAGCCGGTTTCCCAGGCGTTGCCAAGGTTCGAGATGCCGTCGGTCCAACCCTCGGTTGTGCTGTCCCAGTTCCAGGTGGTGCCGTCGCACGAGACGTTGACGCTCGTGATCGTCGTCGGACCCGTGAAGGTCGTCGCGCCCGGATCGGTGGTGGTGGTGGTGGGGGCGGTGGTGGTGGTGGTGGAATCGCCGGTGGACGTGGTGCCGGAATCGCCACAGGCGATCAGGGCCAACATAGGGAACGTGTACTTGAGCATGAGATCTCCTCCTCAGCGGTCGGGTCATAACGGGGATGGGCGGCGCATGCACAAGTCGGGGGCGGCGACAGGCCGACTTGCGGCGGGACGTTAGCGACTCGACGCTGGAGAGAAGCCCATGTGGGCGTTGCTCGTGGCGTGCGCCAAGGTCGCGCCGTTGCCTGGGATGACAGCGGACGACGTCGCCGCTGGCGTGCACGACCCCGCGCTGGCCAGCCTGATTCGGGAGTCGTGGGAGCTGGGCTTGGACGAGGACCCCGTCCGAGGGACCGCGCTTGGCGACCATCGTCGAGATGCGCGATGGCCAGATCCGTCGTCGGAGGCGCAAGCGGACGGTGCTCAGCGGCGGGAGAACCTCCTCGTCCGCTTGAGCGCGCTGTCCTTGGCCGAAGGTCGGGACCGCGAGACGGCCGCGCTGCTCTCCAGTTCGCTTCTCGCGGCGGTCGAGCGGGGGATCTGCCGGTCCGAAACTTGGGTCGTTGGCGTGCGCTTCCATCCGGGCAACGCGCTTTCGGACCTCGCCACCGCCCATCCGATGGTGGAAGGCCAAGGCGCCAAGGACCTCGCAGTGCGCATCCGGGCCTTTCCGTCCTACGTCGACGCGATCGTCGCTGGCTGGCGGCGGGGCCTCGCCGAAGGGCGCGTCGCGAGTCGAACGGGCATTGAGCGCGCCGCGAGCCAGTTGGACGGTGTCGTGTCATCGGAGGTTGGAACCTGGGAATTGGGCGCCGCGATCCAGAGCGCTCCCGAGCTGTCGGACGCGACGCGGACAGCCTTGCTCACCGAACTCGACGGTCCCGTTCGCGCGGCGCTTGGGCGGGCGGCGGCGACCCTGCGCAACGAGCTGATGCCGGCCGGGCGAGTCGGTCGAGAGGAGGGGGTCGGTTCTTTGCCGGACGGCGCCGACTGCTATGCGGCCAACGTTCGTACCCACACGACGCTCAATGGGACACCCGCCGAGATCCATGCCTTGGGGCTGACGGAGTTGGCCGCCATTCACGCAGAAATGCGGCAGATCGGTGCACGCGCGTTCGGAACCGACGACCTCGCGGAGATCTTGCACCGGTTGCGGACGGATCTGACACTTCGGTTCACCGACGAGGCCGACGTTGAGCGGGAGGCCGTCCGAGCGGTGGCCGCGGCGGAGACGGCGCTACGCCCGTACTTTCACACCTGGCCGGCGACGCCGGTTCGCGTGGAGCGCGTTCCCGCCCACGATGCACCCTGGTCGACGATCGCCTGGTACCGTCAGCCCGTCCCTGGGCCGGACGCCGTGGGCGCCTACGTCGTCAACACCTCGGCGCCCGAGACCCGCGCCCGGTACGAGGCCGCTGCGCTTGCCTTCCATGAGGCCGTCCCCGGCCATCACACCCAGATCGCCTGGGCCCAAGAACTGGGCGCGATGCCGGCTTTCCGCCGCCACGACTACGTGTCTGCGTTCGCCGAAGGGTGGGCCTTGTACGCGGAGCGCCTGGCGGCGGAGGCGGGGCTCATGCGCGACGACCTCGATCGCCTTGGGGTCGCGTCCTTCGACGCGTGGCGTGCGAGCAGGCTCGTCGTCGACACCGGCCTCCACTCGATGGGCTGGACCCGTGAGGAGGCCGTCGCGTTCATGTTGGACAACACTGCGCTGGCCGAGGCCAACGTCGTCAACGAGGTCGACCGCTACGTGAGCTGGCCGGGACAGGCGCTCGGGTACAAGGTCGGCCAGGTCGAGTTGCGCACCCTCCGCGCGGAGGCAGAGGCGACCCTTGGCGCGCGATTCGACATCCGCGATTTCCACGACGTCGTGCTCGGGGGCGGGGCTGTGACGTTGCCGGTGTTGCGGGAACGGGTGTCGACCTGGGTCGCGGCGGGCGGCGGCCGATGGTCGGACGTGGCGAGGGCCGCGCCGACGTTGTAGTTTGCCCGCCCGAGGAAGGTCCGGTGGCCAGCAGCAGTTTTTCTGGCGACGACGCAGGTTGGCTCGACGAGACCTGGCTCCAATGGCTCGAGGATCCAGCGTCGGTCGATCCGGCCTGGCGCGCCTTGTTTGACGGCCTCCCGCCGGAGCCCGTCAACGGCACTCGCCCAGGTGAACTTCCCCGCTTTGCACCACGGCCCCTGTTTGACCCGCAGCGCGGTCGGACCGGCGTCGACGAGGCGTCCGCGAGGCGTGCTGCGCGCGTCGTGATGCTCACGAATGCCTGGCGGGTGCGCGGGCACGGCTGGGCCGACATCGATCCGCTTGGGCAGCGCGAGCGCGCGAACTTTCCCGAGCTCGATCCCAGCTGGCACGGTCTGACCGACGCCGACCTCGACGCCGAGGTGCCGACGGCTCCACTGTTCGGGCTCCCGGCCGTGGCGACCGTGCGCGCCGTCGCGGACCATCTGCGGAAGGTCTACGGGGGCCACACGGGCGCCGAGTTCATGAACATTCTCGACCTCTCCGAGCGCCGCTGGGTCCAGGAGTGGTTCGAGACGTCCGCATCCCGCGACCCGCTGCCGCCGGCTGCCGCGAGGCGCTGGCTCCGCAAGCTGAGCGACGCCGAGAACTTCGAGCGGCTGATCCACAACCGCTTTCCGGGCACGAAGCGATTTTCGCTCGAAGGGGGCGAAAGCGTCATCCCGTTCCTCGATCGCGTCGTTGGGCTGCTCGCTGCGGCGGGCGCGCACACCGCGGTTCTCGGTTTGGCGCACCGCGGCCGTTTGAACACCCTCGTCAGCCTGATGGGCAAACCCGTGCGGGCCATCATCGACGAGTTCCAGGACGCGGCCGGCGGGACCCAGGGCTCTGGCGACGTGAAGTACCACCTCGGCTACGCCGCCGATGTCGCGCTGCCAGGCGACCTGACCCTGCATCTGTCGCTGACGCCCAATCCTAGCCACCTCGAAGCCGTCGACCCCGTCGTCGAAGGTCGGGTGCGGGCCAGGCAGGACCGGCACGGAGATCACGATCGGCGCGCGGTCGTTCCGATCCTCATCCATGGAGACGCGGCCATGGCGGGCCAGGGGCTCGTGATGGAGACGCTCAACCTGTCCGAGCTGGACGGCTACGCGACCGGCGGAACGATCCACGTCGTCATCAACAACCAGATCGGCTTTACGACGCCGCCCCAGGACAGCCGGTCGACGATGTACTGCACGGACATCGCCCGGATGTTGGCCGTGCCGATTGTGCACGTCCACGGTGAGGACCCCGTGGCGCTTGCCGATGCCGCCGCGTTCGCGGTCGCCTGGCGGCAGCGATTCGGCCGGGACGTCGTCATCGACGTCGTCTGCTACCGCAAGCACGGACACAACGAGGGCGACGAGCCGTCGTTCACGCAGCCGCTCATGTACGAGCAGATCCGGCAGCGGCCGACGCCGCGGCAGGAGAGCGCTCGGCGGATCACGTCTCGCGTCCCCGAGGCCGAGGCCGACGCCATTCATCGTGACAGCCAAGCGGCCCTGGTTGCGGCCGCCGATGGCCCTCGTCCGGACCCCGCCGTGTTGGGACCCATGGGCCTCGCAAGTGTGTGGGCGCCTTGGCGCGGCGACGCTGACGTCGTGCCCGACACGGGCCTCGCGGCCGACGCGATGCGAGCGCTGCTCGATCGCGTGAACACGTTGCCCTCCGACTTCGCTCCGCACGACAAGATCAAGCGGCTGACCGAGCAGCGACGTGAGGTGATCCGCGAAGGGGTCGCTCTGGACTGGGCGCTTGGAGAGATCGGCGCGTTCGCGTCGCTCTTGAGCGAGGGTCATCCCGTGCGGCTGTCGGGGCAGGACAGCGGTCGCGGCACCTTCAGCCACCGCCACGCGGTCGTCACCGACGTGCGGACGGGTCGCGAGTACCGTCCCCTGTCGTCGGTGGGCGGCGCGGACCTGCACGTGGTGGACAGCAGCCTCTCCGAAGCGGCCGTCATGGGCTTCGAGTTCGGCTACGCGCTCGACCGTCCCGAAGCGTTGGTGATTTGGGAGGCGCAGTTCGGCGACTTCGTCAATGGCGCACAGGTCATTCTCGACCAGTTCCTCGCGGCGTCAGAGCAGAAGTGGGGCCGTACCTGTGGTCTCGTGCTCATGTTGCCCCACGGGTACGAAGGACAGGGTCCGGAACACAGCTCTGGCCGGCTCGAGCGGTTCCTCGACATGGCAGCCGAGGGCAATTGGACGGTGGCCAATCTGACGACGCCGGCTCAGTTGTTCCACGCGCTGCGTCGCCAGGTCAAGCGCTCCGTACGCAAGCCCCTGATCCTCATGACCCCCAAGTCGGGCCTTCGGCACCCGCGGATGGCGTCTCCGCTCTCGGATTTCGCGCTGGAAGGCCTCCGCGCCGTCCTCACCGACCCTCAGGTGCCCTCGGGCGCGCGCCGGGTGGTGCTGTGCAGCGGAAAGGTGGCCATCGACTTGTTCGATGCGCGGGCCAAGCGCTCGGATGCCAACGACGTCGCCATCGTGCGCGTCGAGGTGCTCGCGCCGTTCCCGGCCGCCGAGGTCGATGCCGCCCTTGCAGCGCACCCCGGCGCTGAGGTCGTCTGGTGCCAAGAGGAGCCCAAGAACATGGGCGCGTGGCCAAGCTTCGCGGCGCGTTGGTTCGACGGCGACCTGCCCGGCGGCCGACGCCCCCGCTATGTGGGTCGTCCGGCCGCTGCGGCGCCCGCCACCGGCTCCCACAAGCGCCACGTCGATGAGCAGGCCCAACTGCTCGGCGAAGCGCTCTCTCCTTCCACGGACAGGCCATGATCGACGTCGTCATCCCCCGGATCGGAGAATCGATCCAGACCGTGCTCGTGTCGCGCTGGATCAAGCGTCCCGGCGATTCGGTCGCCGAAGGGGACCCCGTTCTCGAGTTGGACTCGGACAAGGCGAGCATGGAAGTTCCCGCACCGGCCAGCGGCGTGATCAAGGAAGTCCTGGTCGCGGAAGGGGAGGAGATCGCCATTGGCGCGGTCGTCGCTCGCATCGAAGCGGGCGCGGTCGCCCGAGCCCCGGCCGGTGATGCGCCGACGCCGGCACCGGCGGACGTTCGCGCCGGCCCGGCAGCGCGCCAGAAGGCCGACACGGCCGGCGTCGCCCTGGGATCCGTCTCTGGAACGGGCCCTCGCGGACGCGTGACGTCCAAAGACGTCGATCGCGCTGCCACGTCGCCGGCCCCGGCCGCCATCGCGCCGAGTGCGCCTCTCGTCCCCGTTTCGACCGGCCTGAGTCGGCGGGTTCCGATGTCGCCGCTGCGGCGCACGATCGCGCGGCGGCTGCTCGAGGCCTCCACGCAGACGGCCATGCTCACGACGTTCAACGAAGTCGACATGAGCCGGATCATGGCGCTTCGCAAGACGTGGCAGGACAAGTTCGTCGAGCGGCATGGCGTCAAGCTCGGCTTCATGTCGTTCTTCTGCCGGGCGGTCGTCGAGGCCCTCAAGGAGTTCCCCGCGGTCAACGCGGAGATCGATGGCGACGCCATCGTTTACAAGGACTTCTACCACCTCGGCGTGGCCGTCTCTGGGCCCAAAGGGCTGGTCGTGCCCGTGTTGCGCGACGCGGATCGCCTTGGCTTCGCGGAGACCGAAAAGGGGATCGCGGCGCTGGCCGAACGGGCCCGCGCCAACAAGTTGCTCCCCGCTGATTTCGAGGGCGGCACGGTCACGATCAGCACTGGCGGCATCTTCGGGTCGATGATGTCCACGCCGATACTCAACCCGCCCCAGTCCGGCATCTGGGGGATGCACAACATCGTGGAGCGGCCCAGTGGGGTCATCGGGCAGGGGGTGCTGCGCCCGATGTTGTCCCTGGCGCTGTCCTACGACCACCGACTGATCGACGGCCGCGAAGCCGTGGGCTTCCTCGTCCGCGTGAAGGCGGCCATCGAAGACCCCGACCGGCTCTTGCTCGAGATCTGAGTCCTGGGAGCCTGCTCGCAGGCTGCAGCAAAGCGCCGTCCAGCTGAGCCCGCGGGGGCATCCCGCCCCGCGGCGTCACGGGGCACGCCGGCGAGCGTTTCGCCCTTTTGCAGCAGCCTGCTGGGATCGGCCGTTTGAGCGTCTACGTGTGGAACCAGTGACGGTGTCTTGATGTCCCGGGAATGGGGGGGTGTGACCCTGCACCCTCACAATCGGGTTCCTGCTACCCATCCTTGCAACGGAGCGCTGGACGAACGGGCCTCCGTTCGGGTACAACGCGATGCCGGACGGCTGTCCGGAAGTTGCGACCGGTGGGTTCCCCCCCGGACCCGACCCAATGAGAGGTAGTGGTGCTCCTGACCCAATTGCGGACGACGGCCCGACCCGGGGCCTTGATCGGGTGGCTTTCGGCGCTCCTTTTGCTGCCTTCGGCAGCATCGGCACAGGGCGTTTCGGCGGACGTGGAATTCATCCGGCCGACGTTCGGCTACGGGAGCTTCCAAGGCGTCGCCGTTCCGTTGACGAAGGAGCCGCTGGCCTTCCGCTACGGCGCGCTTGTCCAATACGAGCTCAACCCCGTCACCCTGTACAATGCGTTGACGGAGTCCGAGACCGGCTCGGTCGTCACGAATCGGGGGAACTTCAACCTCGGCGCCAGCATCGATCTGTCGCGCCGGGTGACGCTCAACCTCGTCCTTCCCGGCGCGCTGAACTGGGGCGCCGAGATCCCCGAGTTCGAGGCCGACGGGTTTGGGCTCTCGGACATCGGCGTGGGCGGTCAGGCCATTCTGATCAAGATGCCAAGCGACCGGTTCAACCTCGGGTTGCGCGCCGGACTGCTGCTCCCCACGGGCCGCGGCGATGCCTACATGTCCGAGTCGGGTCTTCGTACGTCGTCGGGGCTGCTCGCCATGGTCCAATTCGGACCGTTGCGCGTCGCGACGGACGCGGGCGTCATGACCCGCAAGCTGATCGAGACGGACGAGGACTTCAACCTCTCGCACGAGTTCCAGTGGAACAACGGCGTCCGCGTTGGCTTGCCCGCCGCGACCCGGACGGCGATCACGGCCCAGCTCATGAGCCGCAACGTGTTGTCCGAGTTCCTCAAGGGCGGTGCCGAGAACGCGCTCGAAGTTGTCGGCGGGGTCCAGGTGATGCCAAGTGAGGCCGTCACCATCGACGTCGGTGCCGGCCGAGGCCTCACTGAGGGCTACGGTACCACCGACCTCCGCATCCTGAGCGCGGTCACCATTCAGCACGTGACGAAGCCGCCGCCGCCCAAGCCGATCATCGTGGAGACGACGCCGCCGCCTCCGCCCCCGCCGCCTCCGCCGCCGGTCGAGGACATCCCGGACGAGCCGCCGGTCTTCGAAGAAGGCCAGCTGGCGATGATCGTGTTCGATCAAATCGTCATCAAGGACATGCTCGAGTTCGTCGTCGATACGAACATCCTCAAGGACTACTCGCGGCCTACTCTGCAGGCCGTTGCGGACATCCTGAACCAGGACGCGCGCATCGGCCACCTCGTCGTCGAGGGCCACGCATCACAGGAAGGCAGCTTCGAGCACAACTACGAACTTGCCGAAAGCCGGGCTCGCCGCGTTTGGGAAGAGATGACGCTCATGGGCGTCCATCCCAGCCGCATGAGCTACCGCGGCCTTGGCGAGGTGGTGCCCATCAAGGAAGGCGAGGACGAGGAGACGCTGCAGCTCAACCGCCGCGTCGAGTTCCACATCGTTCGCCAGTTCGAGGCGATCGAGGACATGCCCGACTACCCGAGGTCGGTGCGCCTGCCTTGGAATGGCGACGTCGTCGCTGTCATCCAGCCGAAAAAGCCCGAACCTCCGAAGGAAGAGAAGCCGGAAGAGGAGAAGGACGAGTTCGACGAGTTCGAAGTGGCGCCTACCGGCGAGGAAAAGCCTCCCGCCGGCGAGCCCACGGAAGCGCCCAAGTAGGAGGACGAGATGTCGTCGTTGCGCATTGGCATGGGTCTGGCGTTCCTTGCTGCGGCTCCCGCAGCACAGGCCCAGTCCGTGGGCATCTACGGCGCCGTTTCAAATCCGGCGTTCAACCTGGATGTGCGCGACGCCATGTTGTGCACCCAGGAGTTCACCGAGGTCCAATACTACGACGTCTCCACGTTCACGCCAGACATCAACCACATCCAGAACTTCCACTCGGTGTTGGTCTACGCTGACAAGCCGTTCGCGGACCCCGTCGCGTTTGGGGACGTGCTCGCCCAGTACATCGAAGAGGGGGGCGGCGTTGTGTTCGCCGCGGGTACCTTCGGACACCTGCACCCGATTCAAGGGCGCGTGGTCACCGACGGCATGATGCCCGTCAATCCGGGCACGCTCGTGGCTCCGGGCGGCAACCTCGGCATCGTCATCCCGATCGAGAATCAGTGGCTTCCTGGCCAGGTCGCTGGCCACCAGTTGGTGTACGGAGCCGATTTCGTGGACCTCGGCGTGGGCAGCGTTCACGTCGATGGTGCGTCGCCGGTCGCCGGGGCCGAGTCCGTCGCGACGTGGACGAACGGCCAGGAAGGCATCGTGGCCTACGAGCCTGGCGACAGCTCGTGGGGCGGCGTCGTGGCAGCGAACCTGTTCCCGCCGTCGTCAGTCGTGTACCCCAATGGCTGGGTTGCAGGGGCCGACCGCATCCTTTCGCAGAGCCTTCTGTGGACCCACGGCGCTTTCAAGCCGTCTGGCACCTGCGAGAACACGTACGTCACGCAGGACATCAACTGCAACGGCATCGACCTGAGCGAAGAGTACACGGTCGACGTCAACGACCCGCTGTGCGCCGCGAACCTCGATCCGGCCACGGGCCTGCCGTACGACAGCGTCGACTACTACTACAACTACTATGAGTTCGGTTGTACCTACTTTGTCGGCGATCAAGACGTCGACGGCGACTTGTTGGTTGGTTTCGACCCGCTGGCGATGCTCGGGATGGTCTCCATCCTGACGCCCGACGGCAATCCGGCGTCTACCGCCGTGCTGAAGTGCGACAACTGTCTCTACAGCTACAACCCGGACCAGTTCGACATCGATTGCGACGACGTCGGCGACCTCTGTGACAACTGCGTGTACGTCCCGAACGACCAGCAGAACAACGACGGTGACTGCTGGGGCGACGCTTGCGACAACTGCTGGTTGGTGGACAACATAGACCAGTCCGACCTCGACTTCGATGGCGTCGGCGATGCGTGCGACACTTGCATCTTCACGTTCGACCCGAATCAGTCTGACGCCGACCAGGACTTCTTCGGCGACGCGTGCGACAACTGTCCAGGCGTAGCGAACTCTGGGCAAGGCGACTCGGACTTCGACGGGGTCGGCGACTTCTGCGACAATTGCACGCTTGCGGTCAATCCGGCCCAAGACGACGCCGACCTCGATGGCATCGGCGACACCTGCGACGTGTGCCCCTACGATGCGGGTATCGACCAGTCGGACAGCGATGGTGACGGGGTCGGCGACCTGTGCGACAATTGCCCGACCATCGAAAACGCCGACCAGGAAGATGGGGACCTCGACGAGGTAGGCAACCCCTGCGACAACTGCGTCAACAACTACAACGCCGATCAGCGCGATTCGGACCAGGACTTCTGGGGCGACACCTGCGACGTCTGTCCGATCGACCCGGATCCCGACCAGGAAGACGCCGACAGCGACCGCGCCGGTGACGTCTGCGACAACTGCCCGGATGAGACGAACGTCGACCAGGCCGACCTCGACGTCGACGGCTGGGGGGACGCCTGCGACACCTGCGTGCAAGAGGCGGATCCGGACAACCTGGATCAGGACTTCGACACGGTCGGCGATGTTTGCGACAACTGCCCCGGGATGGCGAATGTCGACCAGGCCGACGAAGACGTCGACGGCAAGGGCGACGCCTGCGACATCTTCGCGATTCGCGGCGGTGGCGGAAAGTACTCTGAGCGAACGGGCTGCGACACCGGTGGCGCTTCCGGCCTGCTCGGGTTGGCGCTCGGGATGCTTGCGCTCCGGCGTCGCCGGGTGGAGGCGTGATGCGCACCATGTTCATTGCGGCCCTCGGACTCGCCACGTCGGCGCCGGCCTACGCCCAAACCCTTCGGGCGGCGGTCCTTGGGTCCCCCACGGTTCCAGAGTGGAATGAGGACGTCCGCGACGCGATCAGCTGCTCGCAGCTGTTCGCGCGCATCGACACGTTCGACATCACCACGGAAATCCCGACGCTCCTGGATCTCGACACATACGACGTGTTGTTGGTCTACACGGAGAACGCGCCGGCCGAAGGCGTCGCCCTTGGCGACATCCTCGCCGAGTTCATCGAAAGCGGTCGCGGCGTGGTGTTTGCTGGCGCCTCGTTCTCGTCGGCGAAGGGCATCGGCGGGCGCATCGTCAGCCAGAACTACATGCCGGTCACCTACGGCGTCTGGGGGTCCCCGGGTGGGAGCCTTGGCATGACCGTCCTCGAGCCCTACGCGTACACCCCCGGGCCCAAGGAAGACGGCTCGCCGGGTCCAATCAAGGGGCACGAAGCCATCTACGGCGTGAACTTCGTGGACGCGGGAAACGCGAGCCTCCAAGTCGCGGATTCCGATGTGATTCCGCCGGCCCTCCGCATCGCGGACTGGGACAACGGCGAGTTCGCCGTCGTCGTCATTGAGCCGCCGTCGGCCGCTTATGGCCGCGTGGCCGTCGTCAACCTCTACCCGCCGTCGAGTGTGTCGGATGCCGACTTCTGGGTGGCCGGGACGGACGGCGACTACATGTTGGCCTCGGCGATGGGGTGGGCGGCGCGCCTGACGAAGACGGGCGCCTGTGAGAACCTCAGCCTGACGCAGGACTACAACTGCAATGGCATCGACGTCTCGTTGGAGAAGTCGATCGACAACAGCTCCGACGAGTGCCAGGGCAACGTCAACCCGGAGACGGGCTTCCCGTATTCGAACAACGATTACTACTGGGACTACTACCGTTTCGAGTGCCAGTACCTGACGGACACTGCCCAATACGACGTTGACGGCGATCAGCTCGGCGCCGGAACCATCGTGCGCAGCTTCGACGGAAGCCCATTTTATTCTGAGACGGTGTCGCTGGAGTGCGACAACTGCGGCGACGACTACAACCCGACCCAAGAAGACATCGACTGCGACGGCATCGGCGACCTGTGTGACACGTGCGTGTGGATCGAAGATCCGATGCAGCAGAACAGCGACGGCGACTGCTTCGGCGACTTCTGCGACAACTGCATCATCGTCGCCAACCCCGATCAGTACGATGACGACTTGGACGGCGAAGGCAATGAGTGCGACAATTGCCCGACCGTGGTCAACCCTGGGTACCCAGTTGGCTACGGATTCCAACTCGACTCCGACGGCGATGGGGCGGGCGATGAGTGCGACAACTGTGCCGGCGTCTACAACCCGTCCCAGTTGGACGAGGACGAAGACGGGCTTGGCGACGACTGCGACAACTGCCCCGACATCGCCAACCAGCAGCTGAACGCCGACGGCGAGCAGTTCGACATCGACCAGGACGGCTGGGGCGATGCGTGCGACAACTGCCCCATCGAGCCCTCCCCGGACATCGCCGACCAAGACGGCGACGGGTACGGCGACCCCTGCGACGTCTGCCCGACGATCCCAGACTACGACCAGGACGACAAGGACCTCGACGGGCTTGGCGACGCCTGCGACAACTGTCGTGAGTACGGCAACCCGGTCCAAGAAGACCTCGACGGCGATTTTGTCGGCGACGTCTGCGACAACTGCCCCGAGGGCGCGAATACGGGCCAATCCGACAACGACGCCGACGGGTTCGGCGACGTCTGCGACAACTGCCCGTCCTCCTACAACGACCAGTTCGACCTCGACGACGACGGCTTTGGCGACCAATGCGATCGCTGCCCGCGCCTCGGCTTCTTGGAAGAAGACGACGTGATCGTCGCCGACTCGAACTTCGACAGCGACTTGGACTCGGTCGGCGACCTCTGCGACAACTGCCCGTACCTGCCCAACGTCGACCAGGTCGACGCCGACGACGACGGCCTCGGCGATGTCTGCGACCTGCTTGCCCTGCGCGGCGGTGGCCGCGTCTCAAGCGGGTGCGACACCGCCCCGTCGACCGGCTGGCTCGCCCTGGTCGGCCTGCTCGCCCTTCGCAGGCGGCGCTGAGGTCGCGCGCTCGGCCCCGGGGGGCTGAGCGCGGCTGAATCGTACGGCGGACGAACCGGCCAGGTCCTGGCAGCGGGCCCTGGCAGGCTGCAGAAGCCTGCTAGAGCTCGCGTTGGCTGACGAGGCGCCCGTTGCGGTAGATGCGCTCGCGTTGGGGCACGCCTTCGGGATCGTAATCGAGCCAGACGCCGTCCTCTTCGCCGAGGATGTACGAGCCTTCCGTGCGCGTCAGGTTGTCGGACCAGAACGTCCACCGGCCGTTTTCACGCCCCTCGACGAACTCGCCTTCGGAGCGTCGCTCTCCCGCGATGTTGTAGGACGTCCAGACGCCGTTCTTGACGCCGTGGATGAAGGAGCCCTGCGTCTCTGGTTTGCCGTTGGAGTACCAGTAGAGCCACGCGCCCATTCGCGCGCCCTCATTCCAGTTGCCCGACGAGGCGCGAACCTCGTTCGTGTGCCAGCCGATGCTGGGACCGTGGCGAACGAAGCGGCCAGACGGGAGGCCCTTGTGGCACCAGACCTCCAGGCCCGCGGGAGGAGCTGTTCCTGCTGGGATGGTGCCATCCGGACAGACGAGGTCCGGGTGGGGGGAAACGGGCGCCGCCGGAGGGGCAGGGGCGGGCGGCTTCTTGCAAGCGCCGGCGGCGATGGCAAAGGCCAGAAGGGCGGGGTAGCTCAGTCGGGCCAAGGGGAGCGCTCCATGCGACGCGTCGTTCGGCTCGGCGCCGCGCTGGGTGGACTTCTAACCTACGAGGCGCAGGCCGGTTCAGTCAAGAGCCTCGCGGATGCCGAGGTGGCCGGGCATCGGCCCATCGAAGAGGCCGATCCCGGTGCCGGACCCCCCTTCGTCCTCACGAATGGGCAGATTTGGACGGCCGAAGGCGACGTCTACGAGAATGGGTACGTCGTCGTGGTCAACGGCAAGATCATGGCCGTAGGCGAGGGGACGCCGCCAAAGACAGATGCCGCCAAAGTGATCGACCTCAAGGGCCGGATCGTGACGCCGGGCCTGATCGACACTCACAGCCATCTCGGGGTCTACCCATCGCCGGGCGGCCGGGCGCACTCCGACGGCAACGAGATGACCGCGCCGACGACGCCGGGCGTCTGGGCGGAACACAGCGTGTGGCCGCAGGACCCGGGTTTTGGGTACGCGCTGGCCGGCGGCGTCACCGCGATGCAGCTGCTGCCAGGCTCCGCCAACCTGATCGGCGGGCGCGGTTTCGTCGTCCAAAACGTCCCGGCCCGCGGGGCGCGGGCGATGGCCTTTCCAGGCGCGCCTTCGACCGTGAAGATGGCCTGCGGCGAGAACCCCACGCGCGTCTACGGCGAGGAACGCAAGTCGGCGCCGATGACGCGGATGGGGAACCTGCGCGGTCAACGCGAGGCCTTCCTCGAAGCACAGGCCTATGCGGAGAAATGGCGCGCCTACGAGGCCAAGCAGACGCCCCAGCCCCGCAAGGGCCGGGAAGGCGCCCAGCCCGACGCCGGTTCGCCACCCGAGCGCGACCTCGACAAGGAGACCCTCGTCGGCATTCTCAACGGGAGCTTTCTGCCCCAAGTTCACTGCTACCGGGCCGACGACATGTTGGCCTTCTTGCAGGTGGCCGACGAATTCGGGTTCAAGGTGCGCTCCTTCCACCATGCCCTGGAGGCCTACAAGATTCGCGACATCCTCGCCGCGCGCGACGTAAGCGTCTCGACGTGGGCCGATTGGTGGGGCTTCAAGCTCGAGGCCTGGGACGGCATTCCCGAGAATCTCGCGCTCGTGCACGAGGCCGGGGGCCGCGCCATCGTCCACAGCGACTCCGCGGTAGGTATCCAGCGGCTCAATCAGGAGGCGGCCAAAGCCTTCGCGACGGGTCTCCGCGCCGGCGTCAAATTGACGCCCGACGACGTTCTGCGCTGGATCACGATTCATCCGGCCTGGGCGCTTGGTATTGACGACGTGACGGGGTCCATTTCCGCGGGCAAACGCGCGGACCTCGTCGTCTGGCAGGGCGACCCGCTGACCTACACTTCGTCGGCCGACCTCGTCTTCGTCAACGGCCGTTTGCGGTATGACCGGAGCCAGCCGGCCCCGCAGTCGGACTACGAGTTGGGGGTGCGCCCGTGATCGCCTGGCTCACCCAACTTGCCATCGCGGCTTGTACGGTCTTTGGACCGGCCACCGTCCACCTCCCGACCGGGGCGGTCTACGGACAAATGGTGTTGGTCGACAACGGACGCATCGTCCGAGTGGCGGCCAACGAAACGACCGACCCGAAGGGGTGCACCCGTTTCGACACGAGAAACGGCCACCTGACAGCCGGAATCATCGAGGTCGGCACCCAGCTTGGCTTGGTGGAGATCGGGCTCGAAACTGCGACCCACGACGACGACGCGGGCGGGGACGCCGTTCGCGCGGCCATCCGGACGGTGGACGGCTTCAACCCGGACTCGGTTCCGCTGACCGTTGCACGCAAGAACGGCATCACGACAGCGCTCGTCCACCCCACGGGTGGACGCATCTCTGGACCAGCGCCGGTCATGAACCTTGGCGTGGGCCCGGTGTCGGCGCTCGTCGTCCGCGAGACCGGCGCGATGGTCGCCAACCTTGGCGGTAGTTCCAGTGCCCAGGCCCTGCTCGAACTGAGGGAGATCTTCGCGGCGTCACGCGACTTCCGAACGGCGAAGCGTACGGGGCACGAACAGGACCAACTTGCGGTTTGGGGGGCCGGGGCGAGCGACCTGCGAGCGCTGTTTCCCGTTCTCGACGGGACCGTGCCCCTATGGCTCTCCGCCGATCGACGAAGCGACATCGAGGCTGTTGTGGCGTTCGCGGCCTCGGAGCGCGTCAAAGTCATCCTCGTTGGCGCGGCGGAAGGCTGGCGGGTCGCTCCTCTGCTCGCCAAGGCCGGCATCCCTGTCGTCATCGACCCGCTACTTGTCGGCCCGGGTGGTTTTGACCAGACGTCCGCTCGGGCCGACAACGCGGCGCTGTTGATGGCGGCTGGCGTTCCGGTCGTCTTCTCGACGTTCTCGACCCATCAGGCGCGTACGCTGCCGCAGGTCGCGGCCAACGCCGTGCGCGCGGGCGTGTCCGAGGCGCAGGCCTTGGCGGCCATCACTTCGACGCCGGCGGTCGTGCTCGGCCTTGGGGACCGGGGCAAGATCGCGACAGGGGCGGTCGCGGACCTCGTGTGGTGGAACCGAAACCCCCTTGGGGTAGAGGCCGTTCCGCTTGGCGTGTGGATCAACGGTGTGGCACAACCCCTGGAGACGCGCCAGGACGCGCTGCTCAAGCGGTATCGTACGCTGCCTGGGAATCCGGCGGCGCCGCTGCCCTTGCCCGGCGTCCCTTAGCGAGGGGCGTCGAGGGGCGAGGTCATTGCGCGCTGCGGGCCGCTCGCTGGGCCCGGCGTTGCCGGTCGGCCGTCTCCCGTTCGGTTCCTTTGTAGGGTCGGCGGGTTCGTAGGACCCAATCGGCTCCCGGCCAAGTGACGCACCAATTCTGGTCCTGATCGGGACCCATGTGATGGTCGTAGTGCCAGGGCAACCAGCGTCGGCCCCAATCCGGGTCGAGGTGCGCGCGGCGGTGAACGACGTAGTAGCCGATGATGTTGAGAAGCACGCCGGCGTAGAAGCTCGGGAAGACGAACGCGAGCGGCACGTGCGAAAGGGCGGCGAAGACGAGCGCGGCTGCCTCTTTGCCTTGCGCGTGCCATGCGAAGACGGGGCGAAGGTAGTCCTCGTCCAACATGTCGTGGCGGCGCGCCGCTTGGTGGTGCTCGTGGAAATGGAAGGACCAGAAGCTGGTCCGGGACTTTCCGAGCCCGTGCAATGCGAATCGATGAATCGTCCATTCGCCGACATTGGCGTAAAGAAGGCCGGCCACGAACCCGAGCGCGATCATGGCCATCCCCTACACGTTGGTCCACCCGGGGGCCACTCAGCGCCGAATGGCCCGATGGGGCCGCGATACGCGCCGCCATGGCCCGTCCGGCGCGACGAAGAGATGTACCGGATAGCCCGCACGCGTGCGCGTCCTCCTGATCCTGCTGGCCGGGTGTACGCCAGCGCGCCGCTGGGAACCGGGTCGCGACGTCGTCCGGCACATTCGCTTCGAGGGCAACACAGGGCCCATCGGGGGCGACACCGACTACGCGTTGCGCAACGCGCTGGAGCAAGAGGGGACACCCTTTGGGCTGACGGTCTGGCCGTTGAGCACCCTGGTGCGCCCTCACCCGCTGGAGTTGCCGGCAGCCGAGCGTGACGCAGAGCGCGTTCTGACTTGGTACCGGCACCACGGTTGGTTCGACGCCCGCTTTGAGGGCTGGGATCGGCGCCAGGTGCGTCGAGCCACTGCGCGCAAGGCCGGGGTCGTCGACGTCGTCGGTCGCGTCGTCCCTGGTCCCCAGTGCGAGGTGCGGAGCCTCGTGGTGGAAGGGCTGCCCATCGAGTTGCAAGCGATTGGGGGAGCCGTCATTCGCGGAGGTCCGGTCGCTGAGGGGGACGCGTTCTCGATGGAACTGGCGGAGTTGGCGCGCGCCGAGCTTGAAGGGCGACTCGACGACGCCGGCCGCGCCTTCGCCTCGGTGGAACTCCAGGTCGATGCCTGGCCAGAGGACGGCGCCGTGGACCTGATCCTGCGCGTCGAGCCGGGTCCGTCGGCTCGGGTGGGCCCCGTCGAGGTGCTTGGCGCCGAACGCGTTCCGGAGGCGGCGATTCGCGGTGCGCTCGGGATGGAGGAGGGCGACCGTTGGCGGGGGTCCGAGGTGGAGGAGGCTCGCGGCCGCATGTTGGGGATGGGCACGTTTTCGATTGCTGAAGTTGTCGAGGACCGAGGGCAGCCGGAGTCAGCGGTCGTTCCCGTCACCGTCAACGTGACGGAAGGACGGTTCAAGCGGCTCCGCCTTGGCGTAGGTGGGGAGTTCGATGGCGTCCAGGTGACGCCAAGGCTCTCGGCGGGCTTCCGACACAACAACGTCGGCCGTCAGGTCGTCGCCTTCGAGGTCGACACGTCGGTGGGTCTCGCTGCGGCGTTCTCCGAAGACGGCGTCCAGGGCCTCGCGCCGACCTACAGCGTCGAGGGGCGGGTCGGGTACGACCGCCTCTTCCATCGCGACCTGCGCCTCGAACTGGTGGGGGGCGTGACGCAAGACGTGGCCACGGGCCTGTTTGCCTACCGTCAACCCGCGGTGGACCTCCGGGCGGCGTACCAGGCCCACAAGCGGGTCCAACTGCGTCTGGGGCCCCACTACGAGCAGTACCGCTACCTCGTGGACACCCCGGAGCAGCGGTCGGCCGCGCGTCGGTCCTTCGGGCGCGACTTTCAGAATCCATACCAGCTGTTCGCCCTGGACCAAGGGTTGGACTGGGACCGCCGCGACCACCCGATTCACCCGACGCGCGGCACGTTGTTCACGCTGGATCTGCGGGAAGCGCTGCCGTTGGCGCCGGTAGACCCGGCCTTCGTCGGCGTTCGTGTCGAGGGGCGCGGCTTCGTGCCCCTTCGAGGGCGGCGCACCTTTCCGTTCGTGTTGGCATTGGGTGGCACCGCCCACGTCATCGAGGCGTTCGGCGAGCGCGGCGTCCCCTGGCCCGAGCAGGTCTTTCTTGGGGGCGCGACGTCCATCCGGGGCTTCCGTGGGGACCAAGTGGGTCCGTACGACCTGCTTTGCGCGGAGGATCCGTTTGCGCTGCCTGGCGAGTCCGGTATCCAGACCTACGCGCTCCCCCACGGTGGCACCTTTGGTGTCGAGGCGACAGCAGAGTTTCGCGCGACGTTCTGGGAGGGTTTTCGGGGCGCCATCTTCACAGACGCGGGATTGCTGGCGCCGCGGTGGCAGGGCGTGCAGGCTGACCTGTTTCGGGCGTCGGCCGGGGTGGGCCTGCGCTACGACACGCTCGTCGGCCCCGTCCGTTTTGACGTCTCTGGACGGCCGCTCTACCCAGAGGACTTCGGTCCTGTCGATGTGATCGACTGCGCCGTAGGCGAAGACCGCCCCCGCGTCTCCGATCTGTTGTCGACGTTCGACGCGTGGCGTGGGACCGAGGCGCACCCGCCTGTAGCGCTCGTCTTCTTTCTCGCTATTGGCGAGGCGTTGTGAGGCGGCGGGTCGCCATCGTCGTCGCAGCGCTTGGCCTGATTGCCGCGGGGGTCGCTGGCTTTGTTGGGAGCCGGTGGGACCTCGTTGGCATCGTGGAAATGGCCCTTGGCCGTGTTCTCGTGTCGGGGACGGCCGACGTGGCGGCCGCTCGCTGGGTGGAGGGCGGGCTGAGGGTCGAAGGGGTCGTCTTGCGCGACGTGGGCGGGGTTGAACGCGTCCGGGTCGGGTGGATTTCCGTCGCGCCAGACTGGAGCGCGTGGGGCCGGGGAGCCCCGGTGCTCGCTCATGTGCGAGCGAACGACGTCCGGGTCGACATTTCCAGGGATGACGAGGGCAGGGCGAAGGTCGCTGGGCTCTTCGTGGATCCGGCCGCCTCGGGCGGGAGTGGCGGTGTCGACCTTGGCATTGCCGACATCGTCGTCGAAGGCCTCCTCCTAGTCGACGGGACCGAGGCCCCGTGGGGTGAACTGGCGGTGCGCGGCGCGTTGTGGGGGGAGCACGGCAGATGGACGGCGCCCGTGGAAATCCGGCGGTCGGACGGGCGCGTAGCCGGCGCGGTCACCTACGGCTCCGAGACACTGAGCGTTCGCGCGCTTCGCGGGGAGCTTCCTGGTGTCGTAGCGTCAGGGGCGCTGGCCTGGGGCGACGTGGTCGGAGGCGCTGTCGCCGTCGACCTCGATTTGGGCGTGCTCAGCGGGGACGCTGGCTGGGTCGGGGACGTGTCGTTGGCCGTCGAGGCGTCGGGGACACCTCAGGACGTCGGCCTTGTGTGGCGCTTGGCCGGCGACGCCGGCTCCTTGTCGGGCGTGGGTCGGTGGTCGGGCGCGTCGGCCACAGTGGAGGGCCGTCACCCGCGCATCACGTTGCGAGAGGTGTGGCCAAAGGGTCCGGACGTCGTCGCCGAAGGCACGTTCACGATGGCGGTGCGCGAAGGTGGCGTCGGATTTACCTGGAACGGCGACACGACAGTCGAGGGCCGCGACCTTCGCGCGGCTTCTGTACGTGGGCGTTGGGCCGATGGCGCGCTCGACATCGACGGACTCCGCTTTGACGGGGTCGTTGGGCAGGTCGAGGGGACTGGCCGCTGGGCGGACGGCCAGTCGACCTGGCAGGTACGAGCCGCGCTCGATCCGGCGGCGCTGGAGGCGCTCGGCGCACCCGACCTGGTGGGCGACGGCGTTTTCGGTGGCCAAATCGACGTCGCCTCGGACGGGGGCGTCGCCGTGGCGGGCCGCCTCGACTGGCGGGGTGGGCAGTGGGGGGGTGTGGACGTCGACCAGTTGGGCATTGGCGTGGACCTCCGGGTGGTCGAGGGGCGGGTGGATGGCTGGCTCGATCTCGACGCCAGTGGTCTCGCCCTTGGCGACCTGGCCGCGAGCGCCGCCAGCGACGGCCGCATCGAACTGCACGTCGCGCCCGATCGGATCCGCGCCAAGGGGCGGACGGTGGTGACGGAGATGGAGGCTGGCGGGGTGAGCTTCGAGCGTGCCGATGTCGGTTGGTCGTTCGACCGCAACGGCGAGACCAAGGTGGCGTTCGGGGGGGTCGACCTGGGCGCCGGAACGGCGCTCGGCCAGGCCTTGGACGGCGGACGCATCGCGTGGTTCGTAGGGCCCGAACAGACGACGGTCACCGGTGAAATCACCAGCTACGGCGACCCTTGGCTGTTCATAGACGGTCGCCGAGACGCCGCGAGCCGCTGGCTCGTTCGGGACCTGCGATTCCTTCCCAGCCGCCGAGTGTCGTGGGCGCTGAAGCGTCCTGCGTCCTGGACCGAGGTGCCCGGCGGGGTCGCCGACGTCGACCTCGCGTTGACCGGGCCCGTCGGGGACATCGCCGTGACCGGAACGATGGGGTCACAGGGCCCTCTTTCGGGGCGCGTCCGGGTGACGGGTCTGCTTTTGGACGTCGCGTCCGAGCTGGATCCCGACCGCTTCGACGGCCTTTCGGGCACCCTCGATCTCGATCTGGACGCGTCGGGCATGGCCGAGGCGCCTGACGTCGCGGTCGTCGTCACGCTCCGCAAGGCGTGGTGGCCGGACCGGGTGCGTTGGTTGGATGTGGACGGGACCGTGGCCTGGCGGGACGGGCAATTGCGGCCCGACCTGCACCTTGGCATTGCCGACGTCCCGTTGGCCCACATCGGCGGCGAATTGGCGCTCGCCGGATCCTGGCTGGCACCGGTCGTTCCGCCGAACGGTTCCTTGGGCCTTTGGTGCGACCTGCTTGCGGGGTCCATCGACCGCTTGGTCCACGCCTTCCCGGCCCTCGATGGGCTGCCAAAGGGCGACGCGAGCGCCCGCATCCGCCTTGACGGACGGCGGGATGCGCCTCGATTGTCCGTCGATGGCGTGGCCGTGGGGCCGGTGGCCGGCTGGCGTGACCCTGGCCGCATCGAGGTCGCGCTGGCGTGGCAGGAGGGCCATTGGTCCGGGGCCGTGGACCTGCGGGAGGGCCTTGCGACGCGCGCGTGGTGGAATGGAACGGCTCGGCAGGCGATGCCAGAATCGAGCGAGCCTCCGTCCATCACGGACCTCGATATCGAGGGCGATTTGCGCGGTGTGCCCGTGTCCCGGCTCGCCGCGCTCGCGGGGTGGCCGATGGCCGTGGACGGAGACCTGCGTGGAGAGGTGGCCGTTCGGGGGAGCCTCGACGCGCCCCTGCTGTCGGGTGACCTCGTGTGGGCGGACGGGCGGCTCGGCGAGGCCGACGTTCTGGCGTTGCGAACCACGTGGCGGCCGCTTGCGGACGGGGGTGTTTCTGTCTTCGTCGACGGCGACGTCGGGGTGGGCCATTTTGCGGCGACGGGCACGATTCCCCATCCGGTGACCGGCGCAGGGCCCTGGGGCCTGGAGGTGACGGGGACCGAGCTGCCCTTGGGCGTCGTCGTTGCCGCTTGGCCCGACGTCCGGGACGTGGGGGGGACGGCGACACTCCGCGCGCGCATGGTTGGCGACAAGGACGCGCCGGAAGTCAGCTTCGACGCCGACGTCAAGGACGGCGCCTTGATTTGGAGTGCGAGGGGCTTGTCGATCTCCGACGTTCAGTTGCGATTCACCGGCGACGAGCGAGCGCTGAGGCTCGAGCGCTTTCAGGCCCACACGTCGCCGATGCGCTTGGAGGCGATCGACGGCCGAGGCAGCTGGATTCGGGCATCGGGTGCACTTCGGCGTGGGGCGGACGATCGGTTTGGCTTCTCTGGCCAGATTCGCCTCGACGACGGCGCATGGGTGTCGTCGACCCCCGACCTCGGCCTTCGGCTCGAAGGGGCGTTGGTCGTGTCGGGCACATGGCCCGAAGTGGACGTCACCGGAGACGTCGCGGTGGACATGGGCCGAGTGGCGATCGACACGGCGAGCGACGCGGCGGCAGCCCCCCGCACCCTTGACGCACGCATCGTCGTGCACCGGGGTCGGGATGTCGAGGAGGCCATCGCTGAGGTGGTGGCTTCGGCCGTCGATCTCGACATGAACATGCGCGTCGACCTCGGGCGCAACGTGGAGATCGACCTCGCGATTCCCTTTGTGGACCGCGTGGGTGCGCTTGGCGCGGCGGTTGGCCGACTTGACCTCGACGCCCGGTTGGGGGGCGAGTTGGACGTGGACGTCGATGGCGGAGAGTGGACCGTTCTCGGAGACGTCGAGGTCTACGACGGTGTCGCCGGAATGCTGCAGAGCCGATTTGAGTTGGACCGCGGCACCCTCGCCTTCGCAGGCGGAGACCCGTTGGAGCCGGAGCTGAACCTCGAGGCTCATATGGGCATCTCTGGCGGCGGCCGTGTCGACCTGCGGGTGAGGGGCCGCCCCACCGCGCCCAAGGTCGCCCTGACGAGCGACATCACCTCGGACCCCAGCCAAGTCATGGCGATGGTGCTGACGGGGCGTGCCCCCGACGACTTGGGGTCCGACGCGCCCGCCGGGGCGCTCGCTGGGTTGGTCCTTGGAGGCGTGGTGGGCGCGACCCCACTGCAAGCGCTGCGCGTCGCTCCCGATGGGAGTGTCATCGTTGGCGTGCCCGTCGGCCGCCGCGTTTACCTGGAGTCGATCATCGACGCGCGTGCGGCCGTCGGCGAAAACGACCTCACCCTGGCGGCGGAGGTGGGCTTGGGGAACCGCCTCGTGCTGGCTCCGGCCCTCGGGTACCCGAAGAGTTGGGTGGACTTGGCGTGGGAGGTCCGTTTTTGAGGACGGCCTCCGCCCACAGGGCGACGGCCGTCGCGTGGATGCGGTGTTCAAGCGGATCTGCAGCGCTCACCGCGATGCCTCCGTCGTCGCCTTGCCACTTGGCGACGCTTTGGCGCCAGGCGTCGGGGACGCTTCGCCCCGCAAGCGCGGCGAACAGGATGCGTTCGGCCTGGAGGTCGACGTCCAACGTGGTTGCGGGTGGCGAGGCACCTTGAGCGGCTGCCATCAGCTCATCGGTGATGGCGCCGAGGCAGGCCGCGGGCGTACAACCGCGTGAGCGCGCGAGCAGGAGCGCCCACGCAGCGTGGGTCGACCCGTAGCCGCCGCCGTCTCGCATGGGTCCACACACCCAGGTCTCGGTTTGGGGACGCCAGCCACTGCGGTCGCAATCGACGGCCTCGACAAGGACGCGGTGGACGTGGACCTTGCGGCCGTCGGATGGGACCGTCCACGACGTCGACCGGCCCTCGGGGATGGGGTGGTTCGGGTCGATGAGGCGCCTGAGCGGGTGGCCGGCGTCGGGGTCGTGGACGCTCAGGATGTGGGACGCCAGCGACAGTGCCTCGGGTGTGCCCCATGCGTTCAACGCGAAAGCGGTGTCGAGCGGGGCGCTATCGCGGTGCCGTTGGAGGAAGGCCAGCGCCATGGCGCCGTGGAATGTGGCCCGGGTGTGGGGCGTCTCGGATTCGACCGACGCCTCGTGTGGCTCGAATGGGCCGCCACAAGACGCCAAAACGAAAACGGCCATCCCGAGGGGTGGCCGATTCGAGGACGTCACCGAGAAGCTCAGCTCGCGGTGTCCGTGTGGTCGGTCGGCGTCGGAGTTGTTTCCGTTTCCGTTTCCGTTTCCGTCGTTGGCGGCGGCGTGGTGTCCGTCGTGATCGGCGGCACAGCGGTGTCGGGGTCGGTGTCGGTGTCGGTGTCGCCGTCGGCCGGTGGGTCCGTGGGCGGCACGGTCGTAGCCGTGTCCGAGGTCTTAGACGTGTCCGTCGAGGTACAAGCTACGACGGCTGCAATCATCAGAGCGGTGTAGAGGCGCATGAAACTCTCGCGACAGGTGATTTGTACTCGACGGGACACTCGCTGTCAACACGCACCTGACTCGGTGGACCGGGCGGGCGCGTGGTTGTGCTCCATCTTCGGCTCAGACGTGGACGTTTGTTGGGAATTCATCGGGCCAAGGAACTTCGAGGCCGTCCTCCGCGAGCCAGACGTCGGCGTGGACCTCCTTCGCTTCGGCCGCATGTACGGAACTATCGGCGTAGCGCCTCGAAAAATGAGTGAGCAACAGCCGCCGGGCGCCGGCTACCTCGGCGAGGCTGGCCGCCTGTCGGGCCGTCAGGTGGAGGTACGCCTCGGCCAGTGTGGCGTCGGCATCTACGTAGGTCGCCTCGATGGTGAGAAGGTCGACGTCGCGAGCCAACGCAACGATCGCCTCGCAGGGTGCGGTGTCCATCACGAAGGCAAAGCTGCGCCCGGGCCGTTCGACTGCGATGTCCGGCCGCGTCACCAGCCGTCCATCGACGTCGACTGAGCCTGTGCGCATGACCGCGCCGATCGCGGGGCCGTCAAGGCCAACCGCGCGCGCCCGTTCCGGATCCACCCGCCAGCGCGAAGGGCCTTCGAGCCGCCAACCGACGGTGTCGATGCGATGCCTCAGAGGCAGTGCGGTGAGGCGATGGCCAGTCGGCAGGGTCAGCGTGGTCCCGACCACGGGCACGGGAGTGGGAACGATGGGGGTGCGCGGTTCGTAGGCGCATGCGTCGACGAGGTTGTTGTACCAGCGCTGGCCCGTCGCCGGGAATCGGACGTGGACCTCGTGTTTGACGCCGTCGCCGTGGATGCGTTGGAGCACGCCCGGCAGGCCAAGGCAATGGTCGCCGTGAAAGTGGGTGACGCAGATGTCCGTGATGGAACTCGCGCGGACGCCGAAGCGCTCCATCTGGCGCTGAGTGCCTTCGCCGGGGTCAAAAAGGAAGCCAAGGCTGCCCCACCGCAGGAAGTAGCCGTTGTGGTTGCGGTGGCGCGTGGGAACCTGGCTCGCGCTGCCGAGGACGACGAGAGGATGCTCCATCCGCGCCGCCTACCCTTGTCCGGTCCTGTCGGCCCGGCGGCGCGGGCAGGCGACGGAGAGGGTAGAGGGCCGGCGAGGAAGCCATGTCCGACGAGCTGACTTTGGCGCGCGTCGCAGCGGCATCGCTGAATCAGACGGTGGGGGATTGGCGGGGCAACGTGGCCCGCGTGCTCCTTGCCATCGACGGCGCCCGCGCGGAAGGCGCGACGTTGCTCGTGCTGCCGGAGCTGGCGCTGAGCGGCTACTCGATGGGCGACCGGGTCCTGCGGCGGGGAACGGGTCAGCGCGCGTGGAAGGCCCTCGTGGAGGTGCTGCCGCACACCGCCGGGATGGTCGTGCTTGCGGGTTTGCCGATTCGGCACCGCGGGGTGTTGCACAACGCCGTGGCCGTCCTGGCCGACGGGCGCGTCGCCGGCCTCGTCCCCAAAGAGAACCTCGCCAGTGGCGACGTGCTCTACGAGAATCGCTGGTATGCGGGATGGCGGCGCGGCGACGTGGAGAGTTGGCGCGCGCCGTCGGGGGAGATCTACCCGCTTGGAACGTTGCTGTTTGAGGCCGAGGGCCTCGGTCGCTTTGCGGTGGAGGTGTGTGAGGACGGCTGGTTGGGCGACCGGCCTGGATCGGCCGCCGCCGTCGCAGGCGCTGGCATCGTCTGCAATCCGTCGGCGAGCTGGTTTATGGTCGGCAAACACGCCGTCCGGCGGGGCCTTGTGGAACAGGCAAGCCGCGAGGACCACGTCGTCTACCTGTACGCGAGCCTCATGGGCTGCGACGACACCCGGATCGTATTCGACGGGTCGGTGCTCATCGCGCGGGATGGCGCCACGTTGGCCGAGGGGCAGCGGCTGCGCTTTGGTTCGGATGTGGGCGTTGTGGCCGCGACGGTCGACCTTGGCCGGCTGCACGAACTGCGGGTGGAGGAGGGGTCCTGGCGAGCCAGGGTCGAGGCCCAACGTCGCGGCGACCGAGGCTCGGCGCCGACCGTCGTACGCGTCGAGGGGCGCTTCGGTTCCCATGCGTCGCAACCGACGGCTCCGGTCACCGGCCTCGACCCCAGTCTTGCGTGGGTCCATGAGGCGCTCGGGCGTGCGCCAGGTGCGGCGGACCTCGGCCCCCTTGAGCTCGAGTTGGGCCTGTGCCTGGGCCTGCGGGAATATCTGCGTAAGACCGGCATCTCCGGCGTCGTGATCGGCCTGTCCGGCGGACGGGACTCCGCGATGGTCGCGCTGCTGGCGGCTCGGATGCGGGCTTGGGAGGGCAAGTCCGACGTCGCGCAGTGCGTCACGACGTTGGGTATGCCGACGGCCCAGTCGGGAGAGGCCACGGCTGACGCGGCCCGGCGGCTCGCGCGCGCATTGGGGACGCGCCACTTCGAGGTCCCTGCCGAAGCCGTCGCGAGTGCGCTTAGGCAGGCCGCCGAACACACTTTGGGGCGGTCGCTGTCGTGGGGTGACGCCGCCGACGACCGTACGCTGCAGAACCTCCAGGCGCGGGCGCGCGGGGCGCTCAGCTGGACGATGGCCAACGCGCTTGGTCAAACCTTGCTCACGACGTCCAATCTCTCAGAGGTCGCCGTCGGCTATGCGACGATGGATGGCGACACCTGTGGCGGACTTGCTCCGTTGGCAGGGGTGCCGAAGACGATGGTGTCGACATGGCTACAGTGGGCCGCGACCTTCCATCGGCTACCCGAATTGGACGCCATCCTCGCCATGCCCCCCACGGCCGAGCTTCGGCCGGCAGCGGCTCATCAGACCGATGAGGCGGACCTCATGCCCTACGTCGTCCTCGACCGGCTGATGGGGGAGTTCGTCGACGCCGGCCATGACCCCATCGCGTTGTTCGAAGCGGCTTGGCCGGACGTCCACGGGATCTACGGCGATGACATGCGCGCGTTCGCTCGCGACATCCGCCGCTTCGTGACCCTGTTTTGCGCGGCCCAATGGAAGCGCGAACGCACCGCCGTGGGCTTCCGCGTCGGCGCCTTCGACTTGGATCCGGCGTCGGGCCTCCGTTGGCCGGTCGTCGGCACGCCCTTCCTAGAGGAATTGGACGACCTCGACGCCTTCGTCGCGAAGCTGCGGTGAGCCGCGTCTCCGTCGCCGACGTGGCATGTACACGCGGCGGCCGCGTCGTCCTGCGAGATGTCAGTTTCGAATTGGGCGCTGGCGAGGTGCTTGGCATCCTAGGGCCCAACGGCGGTGGGAAGTCCACGCTGATCCGTCTGTTGGCCGGGGTCTTGTCTCCGTCGCAAGGCACGATTCGGGTGGACGGCGAAGACGTGGCCAGCGTGGCGCGCCGCGCCACGGGCGACCTCGCGCTGGTCGGGTCCAAGGCTGGGCTCTACCCGCTGCTGACCGGCCTTGAGAACCTGACGTTCTTTGGGGCGCTCGTCGGATTGGATGCGGCCGAGGCCGCGCGACGAGGTCGTGCGGTCGCTCAGCGGTTGAGCCTCCCGATGTCGGCCTTCGACCGGCCCGTGGCAGAGGCCTCGTCGGGCACCTTGCAGAAGCTCGCTCTGGTTCGGGCTCTCATGGTCGAGCCGCGCGTCTTGCTTCTCGACGAACCGACGAGCCACCTGGACCCGATGGCGTCGGAGGCCCTTTGGGGCGCCGTCCGCGAGTTGGCCGGCCGCGACCTGGCCATCGTGTTGGTGACGCACGACCTCCGAGCGGCGCTTGCGCTCAGTGATCGGGTCGCGTGGCTGGATGGCAGTTGGCGGGGCGCCGCCGCGCCGTCGGAGGAGCCGAGCCCGGACCGCTGGCTCGCGCGTTGGCGGGGGGCTCGATGAAGGGGGTGGTCCTCCTCGTGGAGCGCCAGTTGCTTGAGCTGACGCGGGACCGGGGCGGCGTGTTCGCGGTGGTGGTCACGTATGGGCTCGTCGCCGCGGTGGTGGCCGCCGCCGGGGCGGCCGCAGCGTGGCTGACTCCCGGGACGGCGCGGGGGGACCTGTTCGCCGAATTGGCGGGGCCCCAAGACCCGGCCGGGATGCTTGGCGCCGTTTTTGACGTCGCCAACTTCCTGGCGTTCTCTCAGGTGGTGGGAACGTCGGCCGTCTACGGCGCACACGCGATCCAGCACGAACGGGCAGCGGGGACGTGGACCCACCTGCTCGCGAGGATGTCGCCCTCCACCCTGTTGGGGGGCTTGTCGTTGGGAGCTATGTGGCTGCCGACGGCACTTGGGACGTTGTTGTTTGGTGGGACCCTCGCGGTTGCGGCCCTCGTCTTGGGGTCCGAGGGCGTCCTCGAGCGCAGCCCATGGTCCGGCGCTTGGTGGGTGGGCCATTTGCTCGGCATCCCGACTTGGTCGGGCGCCGTGGCGGCGACGGCGGCCGCGGCGAGCGCATTCGTGCGCGACCCCAGGTCGGCCCAACAGGTCGCTTGGTTGGTTGTCTTCGTCGTCGTCAGCGTCGTTGGTCCCATGTGGTGGAGCGCATTGGCGTCGGGCGCGTGGGCGTCGTTTGGAGTGGCCGTGGCCGGGGCCGTCGTTTGGGGGCTGGCGGTGACGGCAGGCGGCAGATCAGGTTTCCTCGCGACCGACGAATGACGATCGACGTCGCGCCGGAACACGGTATGGGGTTGTATGGGCGGCGGCGCTGGCCGCGTAGTCCCGATGGAGGACGGATCGTTGGGACGGGATCGGCCGTCGGACCCCTTCGACCCCGCGGATGCGACGCCCGTACCTTTGCCGGCGCCCGACCTCGATCCGCTCGGTGTGCCGACGGCTGAGCCGGCGCCTGAAAAATCGGCCAAGCCGGCGCGACGAGCCCGAGAGGCAATCCCGCGAGAAGTCGCCACGAGCCCGGACTACGTGGAGTGGGACGAACCCCTGAGGCGTCGTCCGGCCGGCGACGACCGGCCCGTTGTGCCCAAACCAAAGGCGAAACCTGTCGACCCGCCGACGGATGAGGTGGTCCGGCCGATGCCGGAGGCCTCGGAGTCGGACCTGGTCGTCCCCGGGGTCCTTCCGCCCGAACCCGCGCCTGACCCGATCCCAGTTCCGTTGGGCGTTCAACCGGGCGGCGCCGTCTCCGACCTCGAACTGCCCACACCTTCGCCGGCGCCGGAGGCGCACTTCGTGGCGCCGTTGCCGTCGCCGGTGCGTCCTGCGGGGTTGGCCATGCCGCCCCCAGCCATCGACCGGCCCGTGTTGGGAGCGGGTGGGCACGCCCTCCACGGGCACGAGACCGAGGCGCGTTCGGGGGCAGGCGCCATCCACTTGGGCGGACACCAGCGGCCCATCACGGTGCCAAGCGTCGTCCCCGCTGCACCGCGCGCCCGCCAGCGACAGCCCGACCGTATGCGCCCGGTGGAGATGGCGATGTTGCTTGCCCTCATCGGGCTCGTCGGGTCGCTGGCCGCCGGAATCTGGATCTACCGCGACCGTGCCCCCGACAGGTCGGACCTGGGGCCGGCCCAGGCGTCGGCGTTTGAGCCCCCCGTGGGTTCTGCGGCAGAAGTCACCTCCACGGCGGACGCGGTCCTGCCTCCGCCTGAGGCCGCCAAGTCGGAGGTGCCCGGGGCGGATGGCAAAGTGAGGATTCCGGTGCGGTCGGGGCTCAATGCGTCGCCGTTGGACATCGCGAAAGAGCGTGAGGCCGCCGGTTCGGGTCCCTGAGCGGCCATGCGCGTCTGCTGTTCAGGCGCCTAGGACAGGGGCCTGAGCGTACTCAGTCGCGGTCGGAAATGGCAAAGTCGCCTGGCGATGCCTCCATCTCGCTGCGGCTGATCGTGACCGTCGGGCTGTCTTCGAGGTCGTCGTCATCGCCGAATTCGCCGCGGGAGGCCGTGACGGTGGCCAAGTCGTTGTCTTCCTGGAAGTCAAGGTTGTAGTGGGAGACGGGTGGGGCCGCAGCGGCTCTTGGCGCTGGCGCGCTGGCCGCGGGGCCGGGCTTTGCCGTGAACGGCTTGGGTGCCACGAGTTGATTGGTGCGCCGGAGCCCGCCGTCGGGGGCGGCCGCGGGCGGCGACATACGAGCACGGGTCACGGGGGCTTGTGCGGCGGCGCGCGGTCCAGCGGGCGTGGCCGGGCGTACGTTGGCCGGGTTGGAGGTCACGCGCGGAGGCTGCACGCGGGCAACCGTCTCCTCTCCACGTGCACGGGGCAGCAGCTCGATGAGGGCCAGGACGCCAAGCAACATGACACAGAGAATCGTTCCCAGTGCAACGGCGAACCAGATCAACGTCGTGCCGGTCATCGGCTGCCTCCGCGTTTCGGACCCGGATCGTAGGACCAGTCCTGAACGATCGGCGTCGGCCCCTTGCGGTCCCGGTTGGGCAACGGCTGGCCGTTGGGAACGTGGAACTCGCCAGTTCGAGACGGGTCGAGGGTCGGTTCTCGCGTGGTGTTGCGTGCCATGGTCCCTCGCGTAGAGCCAACATACTGGGCGCAGAAGGAAATTCCACGTGTTTGGCACGTATTGCCCAACGGCGGCGTTTCGTGCTGACGGCCGACTGACGTCGCCGCCCAGACGTCGCTGTGCGGAGCAACGCCGACTCAGGCGTTAGCCACGGGATCGTCGCGCGGGGCCTCGATGAAGGTGGAGCAACCCGACGGGGACGTCGCGGATCGGATCGCGATCCTCCGTTTGAAGGTCGACCGGATCGCTGACCCCGAACGCCGGGGACTTGCCGGGGCGGAACTTGCGAATCTGGAGGACGCCTGGAAGGGGTCGGGCCATCCCCCCTTGGAGAGCCTGGCCGAGTTCGCTGCGCTTTCCGACGTCAACGGGCGCTTGTGGGACGTCGAGGACGAGCTTCGTTCGCTGATCGACGCGCGCGACACGGGTCCGGCCTTCGTGGCTGCTGCACTTCGGGTCCCCGAGCTGAATCAAGAGCGGGCGCGTCACAAACGGTCCTTGAGCGTCCGGCTTGGGTCTCGATTCGTCGAGGTCAAGAGCTACGGCAAGGCCCCCGCGCGCTCGTCGGGGTAGCTGGCTGGCCGGAGTATCGATGTTCGCATCGCTCGTGGCCATGGGCGCGGTCGCGTCCGACTTTTCGGACCTTCCCGGGAGTGCCGACGTCCATCCCGTCGAGCCCGACGGCAAGCTGCATCCCGTCCACGCGCGCCTGATCCCAGACCGGCTCACGGTTGCGCCTGGCGAGACGCTGCGCCTGGGGGTGCACCTCGAACAGGCCGACGGCTGGCACACCTACTGGAAGAGCCCCGGCGGCATCGGGCAGCCGACCGAAGCGCGGTGGACGATGCCAGCGGGCTGGTCTGCGGGCTCGTTGGCCTTTCCCGTCCCTCTGCGATTCGAGACCGACGGACTCGTTTCCTATGGCTACGATCACGAAGTGATGCTGGTCTCGAGCGTCACGGTTCCCGCGGACGCGGCGCCGGGACCCGTGACCGTCGAGGCCGCAGTCAATTGGCTCGTTTGCCAGGCCACTTGCCGCCCGGGTGAGGCCACGCTTCGCCTTCCGCTGCAGGTCGGCCCCACGTCCTCGCCATCACCGTGGGTCGATCGATTCGACGAGGTCGGGCGCCAAGTCCCGGTGACGTCGCTCGAGGGTTGGCGCTTCGAGGTGGTCCCCGGCGCGTCTGCGGTCGTCGCGGGCGGCTCTTTCCGCGTTGGGGTCGTGGCCACGCCGCCGGCTGGCGTCGATGTCCCGTTGACGCCGACTTGGCCCACGGTGGCGCCATTGGTCGCGTCCTACGATCTCGAAGTCTCGGCCCACAACCTCGTCAAACTCGACGACGGGTCGTTGTTTGTCGCGGTCGAGGGCGTGGCCTACGAACCCGACCCGTTGCCAGAAGGGCAAGTGTTCGGAGCGCTTTGGCAGGTGCCTGGGCCAAACGGGCCGGTTGCCGTCGAAACCGTTGCGCCCATTCGTTGGGCGGCGCCTGGCACTGTGACCGAGGCATCGACGCATTTGGCGTGGAAGGCGGTAGGCGGGGGCGATGGGCCGCCTGTGACCGGTGGCGGCGACGTCGCCGCCGTCGTGGCTCCCGCAGCGGCGGGCGGCCTGTTGCTCAACTTGTTGTGGGCCTTCGTCGGCGGCCTGCTGCTCAACGTGATGCCTTGCGTTCTGCCCGTGTTGACGCTCAAGCTCTACGGGTTGGTCGAACAGGGCGAGACGCCCGCGACCGAGCAGCGCCGGGCTGGCATCGCTTACAGCTCTGGCATCCTCGTCTCCTTCTGGGCGCTCGCGGCCGCCGTCATCGGGCTGCGGCTCGCCTCGGGTGTCGACGTCAGTTGGGGCTTCCAGTTCCAATACCCGCCGTACGTGGCAGGACTCGCCTCGGTGGTCTTCCTGTTCGGCTTGTCGCTGTTCGGCGTTTTCGAGATCCCGGCGTTGGGCGGCAACACCGCCGCGGATGCAACGAACAGGGATGGTCCGGTCGGCTACTTCTTTACGGGTGTCTTCGCGACGCTGTTGGCGACACCCTGTTCGGCACCGTTCCTTGGCACCGCCATCGCCTTTGCGTTCACGTCCCCGACCTTCGACCTGTTCGCCATTTTCAGTTCGATCGCGTTCGGCCTTGCCGCCCCCTTCTTGCTCGTCGCCTTCGTGCCCGCGGCGTACCGGCTGTTGCCGCGGCCAGGCGCCTGGATGGAGGCCTTCAAGCAGCTGTTGGGCTTCTCGTTGATCGCGACGACGGTCTGGCTCGTCGACGTCCTCATGGCCCAAGTGGGGACGGAGCGGACGACCGGTTTCCTCGCCTTCCTCACGGTTCTGGCCATCGGTGCCTGGATTTTTGGCCGTTGGGGGGGCGTCGCGTCCACAGGGTTGGAGCAATTGCGCGCGCTGGCCATCGCTGCGCTCGTGTCGACGGCCGGGGGCTACGCATTCCTCGATTTGGCCTACGCGGACGAGCCGGAGTGCGACGGCGCGGTCGCAGCCGACGTGGCCTGGGACGCCGAGATGATTCCCTGGCAGCCCTTCTCGGACGAAGCCGTCACCAGCCTGGCCGGGAAGCCGGTCTTCATCGACTTCACCGCGGACTGGTGCCTGACCTGTAAGGTCAACGAGCGGGTGATTCTCGAGACGGCGCCGATTCGAGACGCGTTGAAAGCGGGCGGCTTCGTCCCGCTCAAGGGAGACTGGACACGCAAGGACGAGGACATCACCACCTGGCTGCACCGGTACGGGCGCGCAGGTGTGCCGTTCTACCTGATCTTGCCGGCGGATCGGACGCGCGAGGCCATTGCTCTGCCCGAGGTGATCACGACCGACATCGTGCTCGACGGACTCGCGCGCGCGAAGTGAAGCCCGCTCAGCCCGCCGTGACCTTGGCCAGGACGGCCTCGGCGTGCCCGTCGACCTTTACGCTGTTCCAGACGTGGCGGACGATGCCGTTCGCGTCGCACCAGACGGTCGAACGGACGATGCCGAGCGACTCCTTGCCATACAGCTTCTTCATCCGGTACACGCCCCAGGCCGTGAGCATGGCCTTGTCGGGGTCGCAGAGTAGCGGCATCGCAAGGCCGTACTTGTCGGCAAAGCGCTTCTGCGCGGACGGTTTGTCGGCGCTCACGCCGACGACGGCGACCCCAGCCTCCGCGAACTTCGCGGCGAGGTCGCGGAACGCGCAGGCCTCGCGCGTGCACCCGGGGGTGTCGGCCCTTGGAAAGAAGAACAGGACCACGGGACGTCCCCGAAAGGACGCCAAGCGGACCGGGGAGCCATCCGCGTCGTGGACTTGGAAATCGGGTGCAGGGGAGCCTGGGGTAAGCATCGCGCCTCCGGCGTGCTCGTACCCCGGTGCTTGGGGCGTGGCGCGGGGTGAGCACACGCCATGACGGACGCATCCCTCGGCGAGCCCTTTGGCCGGGTGCCGCGCCCGTTGCAGGTGGCTGCGGCGAGGAGGTTGTTGGCGGGCGGAGACGGCCTGCTCGTCTTGCCGACGGGGGGTGGGAAGTCGCTTGCCTGGCAAATGGCGGCCGTCGTTGCATGGCGTGAGGGGCGGGGCCCAACGTTGGTCATCAGCCCCCTGCTCGCCCTGATGCGCGACCAGGTTGCGGCCCTCGAAGCGCTTGGGCTCCCGGCGGTCCACTTCGGGTCCGATCTTGACGCGGCCGGGCGGCAGCGGGCCCGCGAGCGGGCGGGCGGGTGCGTTGCGGTCTTCGTCTCGCCGGAGTCGGCGACGGGGGTCCTCCGCCGTCTTGCGCGGGTTGCATTCCTCGTCGTCGACGAGGCTCACTGTGTGACCGAATGGGGCCATCAGTTTCGGCCCGAATACGCGCGCCTTGGGTCCCTACGCGACCACCTTGGCGTACCGACGCTGGCCATGACGGCGACGGCGACGCCAGCAGCGCGCGCCGATCTCGCGACCGCGCTGCACTTGCGGGCGCCGGACGTCTGGGTGGGCTCTCTGCGGCGGCCGCGGCTTGCTTACGCCGTGACACCCCTTTTGGGCGACCGAGCAAGGCTTCAGGCGGCGATGGACGCCCTTCGGGACGCTGGCTTTGCGGGGTCCACGCCGCCGGGTCGCGCGATCGTCTACGCGGTGGGGCGCGCTCGGGTGACGAGCGTCGCGAGGGCGATTCGGGCCGCGGGCTTCGATGCCGCCCATACGCATGCCGGTCGAACGACGGGGGCGCGCGCCAAGGCGGAGGCCGCATTCGTCGACGGCGATCGGCCGGTGCTCGTGACGACCAGCGCGTGGGGAATGGGCGTCGACCTGCCCGATGTCCGCCTCGTGCTCCATGTGCAGGCGCCGCCAACGCTCGAGGCGTGGGTCCAACAGGCGGGTCGGGCAGGCCGTGCCGGGGAACCGGCGTCGGCGAGACTCTGGGCGTCCCCAGCCGATCGTCGGGTTGCCGAAGCCCTGTGGGGCCCGACGCCGGGACCGGGCCTTCGCGCCGGCCACGAAGCACTCTGGGACCTCGTCGACGGGCTGAGCTGCCGGGCGGTCGCGATCGAGGCGTGGTTGGGCGGTGAACCCAACGAACCGTGCGGGGTGTGCGACGCCTGTGTGGACCCCGAGGGCGTGCGGACGCGCCGCGATGCGGCCCGGAAAGGGGCTAAGGAGCGACGGTCGAGCGCCTTGGCCAAGCGCTCGGACGATGCGGGGGTGACGTTGACGGAGGCAGAGCGCGACGTCGTCGTCGCGTTTGTGGGTCAGTTGCGGCGGCCAGTGGGGCGGCTGGCCCTCGCCGGCGGCCTGCGGGGGAGCCGCGCGCGAGCGCTCAAGCGATGGGGTTTCGAGGCGATCCCGGAATTCGGGGCGCTCCAGTCGCGGCCCGTAGATGCCGTCGTCCGCGCGATCGACCGCCTCCTTGGGGAGGGGCGTCTGGAGCGCAAGGGGCGCAAGTACCCCACGGTCTGGGCGGCGGGGCGGCCGGTGCGGCCAAAGTCGGGGACGCCGAAGGTCCGCAAGGTGGTCGAGCCGGGGTTTGCGACCCTGCGCCAATGGCGGACGAGTGCCGCGCGGCGCCTTCGCTGGAAGCCTTACCAGGTGGCGACGGACGCGACGCTCAAAGCCCTTCTGGCGGCTCGGCCGACGGATTTGGCGGGCTTGCTCGAGGTGCCGGGAATGGGGCCCAAACGCACGGAGCGATTTGGAGCGGCCTTGCTCGACCTGCTGTCAAGGATGCCCTGACCGCCCCTACGGGGTGGCCCACCGCGCGGCGCCGAGATCCACTTCGTAGGTCTCGCAGGGTTCGTGGCTCGGTAGCCGTCGGGTGGCGGTGACGCGCCCCGACGGAGGTGTGGAGCCGAGGGGAATCGACCACTCCGCAGCAGCGCAGCGAATTCGTGCGACTGCGCCCTCCACGGTGCGAGACCGCGGGTTGTCGAGATGGACTTCCACCTCCACGCGACCGCCCGGGTAGCGAAGGAATCTCGCGTCGAGGTCGACGAAGGGCTTGACGTCGAGGACGCGGTCGGGGTCGGTGCGCCGGCTGAACACCATTTCCCGTCGGTCGGCGTCGATGGTGACGTTGAAGCCGCCCGCGACGTTCAGGCCAAGTAGACCGCCACTCTCGTCGGACGGGCACCGGTCGCAGGTCGCAATGGCCACGGCGTCGACGCCGATGTCACCAAGCCAGATTCGGTCGAGTTGGACGAGACGGGCCTGGCGCTCTCCGTTGGCCGTGTGGAGTTGGATGACGGGGTCGAGTTCGCCCGGGTCGGCGCCGAGACGGGCGAGAAGCTCGGGCTTGAGCGCCGTGTAAGTGGCGCCCGTGTCGACCATGAGCCAGGACTCGATTTCGGTGGTCCCGTGGCGCAAGACGACGGGTACGCTGAGGGTGCGGCCCTCGCCTTCGTAGGGCAGCGCGATCTGGTGGGTGTCGAGAATGAGAGGCGGGGGCGGCGCGACGGCGGAGAGGGCCACGGCCTCCTGCGCGCTCGGCCTGGCGACGTCGGGCTCGTTGGGCAGAATGCCCGCGAGGTCGCGAGCAAGGCCGTCGAATTGGCCCAGGCCGAGGACGGCGATGCCGGCGGCGAGCGCGTCGCGCCGTTCGCCAGGGAAGTAGACCGGTAGGACCTGACCACAGATCCAGAGGGCCCAGGCCCCCTGGCCGAGGAGGAAGATGCGCGTGCGGCGTCGGTAAGACGCCGCCGCGACCGCCATCGCTGGACCAAAGACGAACAGGGTGCTCGCGGCCGCCACCGCAATGGGGCTCGCGTGCCGGTGCAAGCCGAGCCCGAGCAGGGAGAGGTAGGCCACCGAGGTGGGCACGGCCGCCAACATGGCGAGCACGAGGTTTGCGATCAGGCTCATGGCCTGCCCTCCGCGCGTTGCGGCTGATACCCCTTCAAAGTAACGCGGCGGGACCATGGCACGTGCAACCTGGTTCTGCGTGGACATCGAGTGCTCGGGCCCAGTTCCCGCGCTTTACGACATGATCAGTCTCGGCTGCGTCCCGGTGTGGAAAGACAGCGACGAGTGGCAGATCGGCGAAGGACTCTACCTGGAGTTTCGGCCGGAAGCGCCAGGGGTCGACCCGGGCGCGATGGCCGTGAACGGGCTCGATCTGGAGCGGCTGCGGCGGGAAGGCCTGCCGATGGCCGACGGCCTGCGCACGTTGTCAGAGTTCGTGGCGGGGGCCCTGCGCCCTAAATCCAAACCCGTCTTCGTTGGCCACAACGCGCCGTTTGACTGGTCCTTCGTCTCGTACGCCTACCAGGCCGCCGACCAGGTCAACCCCTTCGGCTACAAGGCCTTGGACACCAAGGCCCTCAGCATGGGCATCTTGGGCCTGCACTGGTTCGACTCGAACAAGGAGGAACTCGACAAGCGGCTCCAGCTGCCGCCGGTCGCGCGCGATCGGGTTCATCGCGCCGACTACGACGCTTGGTACCAAGCGCACATCTTGGTCCAATTGCTTCAGCGGATGCCGGGGATCTCCTAAAGTCGGGGCGCAAGCGCGGCACCGCGTCGATCGGGGCGTGGCGGCCGGGCACGATTGGAGTTCGACCGGGCCGCTGAAGGCATTGCCCCACCCGGGCCGGACGGCTACCCCGAGGGGCCGGGGTGCCCTTTGTGCGGTTTCGTCGGCATGGTTGCCACCGAGCCGGTGGCGCCGGCATTGGCCATCGCTCTCTGTGCCATTCAGCATCGCGGTCAGGACGCGGCCGGCATGGCCACGTTCGATGACGGGGCCGTTTCCCTTCACAAGGATCTCGGGCTCGTCGCGCAGGTTCTCCGCCGCGAGATCACCGCCACCTTGCCGGGGCGAGCTGGAATCGCGCACGTTCGCTACCCGACGGTTGGCGGCGGGGCGCGCCAAGATGCGCAACCCTTCACGACGCGTCGCCCGAGCATGGCGCTGGCCCACAACGGAAATCTGACGAACCTCGCCGAGCTGGATCAGGGGCTGCGTGATCGGGGAATTCGGCTGACATCCCAGTGCGACGCCGAGCCCATCCTCTGCGTTTTGGCGGACGAAGTGATGATGCGCGCCGTCGTGCGTCCGACGACCGAAGACGTGGTGGAGTCCGTCCGGGCCGTCCTTGGCCGAGTGCGCGGTGCGTACTCCGTCGTCGCCGTCATGGAAGTGGACGGCCAGGAGACCCTTGTCGCGTTCCGCGACTCCCATGGCATCCGACCTTGTTGCTACGGGCAGCGCGCGGACGGCGCCTGGATGGCGGCTAGCGAGTCGGTGGCTCTCGACGTGATGGACGTCCCATTGACGGGCCATGTGCCGCCGGGGCACGTCGTCCTCATGCGCGCTGGCGAGGAGGCCGTCGTCCGCTCGGTAGCGCCCGCGGAACCTCGGCACTGCATCTTTGAGGACATCTACTTTGCGCGGCCGGACAGCCGGATGGAGCCGGGTCGCGTCCTGGACGTTCGTGCCCGCTTGGGCGTGCGCTTGGCCGCTGTATGGAAGCGCAGCGGCCGCGCTGTCGACGTCGTCGTGGCGGTGCCGGACACGTCGCGACCGGCGGCGGATGCGATGGCGCGTGAACTTGGCGTTCGGTCGGAGGAGGGGTTCATCAAGAACCGCTACACTGGGCGCACGTTCATCATGCCGGACCAAGCCACCCGCGAAGCGGCCTTGCGCCTCAAGCTGAATCCGATCGACGAGGTTTTCCGCGGCCGCGACGTTGTCCTGGTCGACGACAGCATCGTCCGCGGAACGACGATGCGCCGAATCGCCGGCATGGTGCGGCGTCACGAGCCCAAGAGCCTGCACGTGGCCATCTACAGCCCGCCGGTTCGGCACCCCTGCTTCTACGGCATCGACATGCCGAGCGCCGACGAACTCGTGGCGGGGCGCCTTCCCGTCGCCGACCTGGAGACACGGCTGGCCTCCCAACTGGGGGCTGACTCGGTCACCTTTCTTACGGGCGAAGACCTGACCGAGGTCGCCGGCAAGGGCTTGTGCTCGGCGTGTTTCGACGGTCGCTACGCCGTGTCGCTGACGGTCGAAGAGCGAAATTGGATCCTCTCGGACCGCCGTCCGGAGACCACCCGCGCACCCGCCCCGCCGGGATAGCCCAGCTGGCATGGCTCGCGAGGTCACCGAGGCGCACTACTTGCACGAGCGGAGCGGGCTGGAGCCCGTGCTGCAGCCACCGGTGAAGGCGCCGTGTGGGCTCGCGTGGATTCCGCAACGCGAGGTGCTGCTGGCGGCCACGCGCGAAGGCCAGCTGATTCAGGTCGACCCGGTGCTCGGGACCCGCACGCTGGGCGCAGATCTCGGAGAGGCCGCGGTGCTGGCGGCGGCGCCGGATCGCGAGCGCTGGTTGGTGGTCGCCCGCGAGGGCCATTGGACCTTGGGCAATATGGCCGGGACGGTTCTGAGCGCCGGCAAACACCCTTTCCTTGGAGGAATGGACGGCTTTTTCGCCGGCGACCTCGTCGTCATCGTCGGCGACACGGCTGAGGGTCGCGCCATGTGGGTTCTCCGGGACGGCGAGGTCGTCACGCGCGCCCGGCTGCCCGCCGGTTCTGCGGTCGCGGCGAGCAAGGACGGCACGCCCCTGTTGTGTCGGTCTCTGCCGGAAGGCCTCGCCGTCATCCCATTGGGGCCCGACAGCCGCGCCCCGAAGGGGGAGGCCACGGGACATCGGCTGCGCGTGGCAGGGTCTTGGGTCTTGGGCTTCACGGCGAGCGGCGTGTGCGTATGGGACCACTTCGGAGGCGCGCCTCGAACGATGCGCCTGCCCGAGTTGTCGGCGGGTGATGTGTCGGTGGACGGCCAGACCATCGGCCTCGGCACGCGACAAGGGGCGGTGGTATTGGCGCACCTAGGTCGAACCGACAAGCGGGTTCGACCGGACCTCGTGCGCGCTTTCTCCGTGCCGGTGACCACCGTCGCCTTCTCCAGCCGCGGCCGCTGGCTCGCGACGGGCGCGGATGGCTTGAGACTTTGGACCTGGGAGGCGTGATGCGCGTCGGACTGACCGTACTGGCGTTGGGGTGCGGCTCCGCGAACGGGTCGGCGCCCACGGACGAGGAGACCGACGGCCCCGGCTCGACGACCGACGACGGTGGCGGGACCACCCTCGACATCCCGGCGGTTCCTGAAGGGTGCCTGCTCGTCCTCCTCGAAGAGATCGCCTTCGATACGGTTCAGAAGACGCTGCGGTACACCTACGATGCCGACGATCAGGTCGTTCAGGTCGACCACGACTACGACGTCGACGGCATCGCCGACTACGTCGATTCGTACACGTGGTCGGGCGGCGAGGTCGTGGAACGCTGGATGCGTGGGTACGACGTCGGCGGCGCGGTGGTTTCCACCCAACATTGGCTGTACGTGGACAACTACCCGGTCATCCAGGAGGACGACTACGAGGCTGACGGCGACGTAGACTGGATCATGGAGTTCACCTGGACCGCGTCGGGTCAGTTGGAATCAAAGGCGATGGACTGGGACGCGAGCGGCTCAGCCAACCAGATCGAAAGATGGCTGTTCGACGCCTCGGGCTTCCTCGTCGGGTACACGATGGACCTCGAGGCCAACGGCATTCCCAACGATCGTTGGGAGTACACGAATGACGCTTTTGGCGGTTTGCTTCGGTTGGAGATGGACTTCGGCGCCGACGGCCACGTCGACTACCTCGAGGTGACGGACCGCGATGCGGATGGCAAGGCCATCCTGTTTCAGACCGATGGGAGCGCCGACGGGTCGTTCGAGTACCGCGAGGAGTACGCCTACAACGGGCTCGATCAGTGGATCCGCACGGACTACGACCTCGAATCCGACGGCACATTCGATGCGGCGACGTCGTTCATCTACGATGCCGAAGGCCGCCTCATCGAGGAAAGCTACGACGACGACCTGGACCTCAATGGCGACCTCATCTGGCGATGGGTCTACGACGAGGGCGGTTTCCTTGTCCGAGACGAACAGGACATCGGGGGGGACGGTTCGGTCGAATCCGTGACGGCCTACACCTACGAGTGCCTGTCAACGGACTTCAAAGGGAAACGCTACCCGAAGTTCTTTCGGTAGGGTCAACGCGCCTCCCGAGGTGAGGAGGCCCTGTGTCTGCAACGCGTAGTGGCCGGGCTCGAGCGGACCATTCGTCGTGATGAGGTAGTCGGTCCGGCTGCGAAGCGGTCGGAGCGTGGTCGGCACCTCTTGCCAGGCCGTCCAACGTTGGACCGTGGCGGACACGTGACCCAAGGGACCGAGCATCTCCGTCCGGTCGATGAACTCGATGCGATGCAATTCGAGGTCGAGCCTGGCAACTTCGTCGACCGAAAGGGGCGTGTGCATGAGCACGCGCATCGTGCGGCTGTCGGCCACGACGTTCCCCACGCTTGTGAGTCCGGCAATCGTGTGCAAAGGGCCCGCAATCGCGTCGACAGGCGTCGGCGGCAAGCGGCCGTAGGCCCCGGAGTTCACGAGGTAGAAGCCGAAGTCTTTAGGCTGCGGATAGAGCTCGAACACGGGTCCGCGCCCGGGCCGTCCATCGCCCACCCATTCGGTCCGGTCTTGGACGAATCCCATGCGCCCAACCTTGATCTCCCGGCTCCCCTGGAACGGTGGGAGGCGGAAGCGGCCTTCGCGATCGGTCAGCGGCTGTTCGTCGTGACCCGCCAGACGGACCGTGGCCCCCTCGATGGGCTCCCCCCAGATGTCGACGACCTTGCCGTCGAGGCCTGGCGGCTGACCACACGCCACAAGGAGGACCGCGATCACTCGTCCTCCGAGCCCAGCGAACGGCGACCCATCCATCCGAGAAGGGGCTCGACCGTCCATGGCAACGACATGCGTTCGAGCATCGTCAGGCCTACTTTGCCCAGACCCTGCAACCCGCGCACGCGTTCGAGGACGAAGGCCGTCTCCGGGTCTTCAGGGTCGAGGGCCAGGGCCTTCTCCAATTCGATGGAGGCCGTGGCGAGCTTGGCCACGACGCCCTCGAGCAGCGGTTGCTCACGGGCGCGAACGACGCCGCGGACAATGGTCAGCATATCGGATTCGGCGGCGTAGAGGCGCTTGGTCCCGCCGCCGGGGACCCGCTTGACGATGCCCCAGGCGCCCAAGTCGCCGAGCGCCATGGACACAGCGCCTGTCGAGAGGCCCGTGGCTTCCGCAATGCGATCGGCCGCGAGCGGGTCGGGCGAAAGGTAAAGTAGGGCCCAAATCCGGCCCATGCTTCCTTTGAAGCCGACATGGTCGGCAACCTCCCCGAGCGCATCGCTCGCCAGCTTCAGGGCGCGAGCGCGGTGGGCCTCCGCCTTCGGCGGCATGGACGTCTCCAAGGCCATCATGCCACGTTTCTGGCCCGTTCGCACGGTGCGGGGGCCCCCGTTAGGCGTGGCCCCCGGCAACGCCGGGAACGGAGGCGCGATGGCGCTCGGCCCGGCGGACGCGGGCTTTGGTCGCCGGGAGCGGCCTGCAGGCCTCGCGGCGGGGGCGCCGCTGTCGCGCGTCCCCGACCCCGCAAGGGCGCTGGGGCTCGTCGCCGAGGACCTGTTGGCCTGTGAAACGGCCCTGCGTCAGCTCACCCATACCGATGTGGCGGCGATCCCTGCGGTGGCCAGGCACTTGATGGATGGCGGCGGCAAGCGGCTCCGCCCCGCGTTGACGGCGCTCGGCGCCCGTGCGGTGGGCTGGAAGGGCGACCTGCCCAAATTGATGGCGGTTGGCGAGTTGATTCACCTCGGGTCCCTGCTGCATGACGACGTCGTCGACGACGCCGACCTTCGCCGGGGACGGGCAGCAGCCCACCGTGCTTTTGCGCCTGCCGTGACCGTCCTGTCTGGCGATTTCTGCCTGGCGCGGGCGGTTTGGCTGGCGGCGGAACACGGCGGCCACGCCGTCGTCACGGAATTGGCGCGGGCCGTCACCGAGATGGCGGAAGGCGAGGTTCTCCAATTGGCGGCTACAGGCGACCTCAACCTGGCGCGCGCGGCCTACTACGACGTGATCGACCGCAAGTCGGGCGCGCTCATCGCTTGGTGCTGCGCCGCAGGGGCGCTTGGCCTCGGGTCGCGCGACGCCATCGGCGCGTTGTTGCGCTACGGGCGCGGCGTAGGTCGGGCCTTCCAGATCGCTGACGATGTACTCGACTATGTCGGTGGCGCGGGCAAGGACCAATGGGCCGACCTCAAGGAGCGCAAGGTCACATTGCCCTTGTTGTTGGCTTTCGAGCAGGATCCCAGCCTTCGTGAGCGCGTGCGCAACGCCTCCGATGGGGACGCCTTGACGCGTATCGGTCCCGACATCGTCGCCAGCGGCGCCGTGGCGCGCGCGTCGGCGGCCGCAGCCGATTTCGCCAACGAGGCGATCTCGGCGCTCGACACGTTGCCCGCCTCTCCCTACCGTCAGGCGCTGGTCGACCTCGGGGCCGCGCTGGCCGACCGCGCAGCATGAGCCGGCTCGTCATCGGCGTCACGGGTGCGTCGGGCGCTCCGTATGCTGCGCGCCTGTTGCAACGCTTGGCGGGCCGCGCCGACGTTCACGTCGTGCTTTCTCGCAATGCCCGGCTCGTCTGGGTGGACGAGGTTGGCGTCGACGTCGAGAGTTTCGGCTTCCCCGTCTGGCCCCATGGCGACTTCACGGCGCCCTTCGCGTCGGGCTCGTCGGGGCGCGGGGCGATGGTCATCATCCCCTGTTCGTCGGGGGCACTTGGCCGAATTGCAGCCGGCCTGTCCAACGACTTGCTGAGCCGGGCTGCGGAGGTGCATCTCAAAGAGCGTTGGCCACTCGCGCTTGTGCTTCGCGAATCGCCGCTCTCGCTGGTTGCGTCGCGCAACGTCGTTGCCGTGATTGAGGCTGGTGCCCTGGTTCTGCCGGCATCGCCCACATTTTACGGCGCTCCCCAGAGTATGGACGCTTTGCTCGACACGGTCGTCGTCCGAGCCCTCGATGCGGTCGGGATTTCGTTGCCCGACGATGGCCGATGGACCGGGGAATTGCGGCGCTTCCGCTACGTTCCCGGGGAGGTTGCGTGAACGCGATTTGGTGGATGCCGCGGTGGCAGGACGCCGGTATCGGGCCGATCGCCGAAAAGGTGCTCGCGTCGGAACGCCTGTCCGAGACCGATGGTGTCGCGCTGTTCAATGTGGCCGACCCCAGCTTGGTCGGCGGATTGGCGAATATCGTGCGCGAGCGGCGGCACGGCGACGCGACCTGGTTCAATCGCAACCAACACGTCAACGCGACGAATGTGTGCGAGGCGAGCTGCATCTTTTGCAGCTTCGCGCGCCTTAAGACGGGCGATCCCGGCGCCTATGCGATGACCATCGACGAAGCCGTCGACCGGGTACGCCGCCACCGCGGGCAGCTCATCACGGAAGTCCACATCGTCAACGGGCTGAACCCGGATTTGCCATTTTCCTACTACACGGACCTGCTGCGGGCGATCAAGGTCGAACGCCCAGACATCCACATCAAGGGATTCACCGCGGTCGAAATTGCCTGGTTTGCTCAGACGTTTGGGCGCACGGTGCGAGGGGTGATCGAAGAGCTGGTTGCCGCGGGCCTCGATTCACTGCCGGGCGGTGGGGCTGAGATTTTTGCGCCCCGGGCGCGCAAGAAATTGTGCCCTGACAAGGTCGACGGGCCAGGTTGGCTCGATGTCCACAGGACCGCGCACCAGATGGGTCTGCGTAGCAACTGCACGATGCTCTACGGGAGCATCGAGACGATGGCGGAGCGGGTCGACCATATGATGGCCCTGCGGGCTCTGCAGGACGAAACGGGCGGATTTCAGACCTTCATTCCGTTGAAGTACCACAACGAGAACAACCGGCTTTCGAGGCTGATGGAGGCCACGGACGCCGACACGTTGCGCACCTACGCCGTGTCCCGCCTGATGCTCGACAACATTGGCCACATCAAGGCGTACTGGCCGATGGTCGGCCTCTCGATGGCGCAGCTCCTTCTCGAGTACGGCGTAGACGATCTCGACGGCACGGTGCGCGAGGAACGGATTTACCACATGGCCGGTGCGTCGACGCCGCAGGAGCTCACCCGGGCCGAATTGGTTGCGCTGATTCGGCGCGCTGGGCGCACTCCGGTGGAGCGCGACACGCTTTACGGCGTGGCTGCAGAGGCCTGATGCGCCCCAGGGTCGGAACTGTCGGCTACCTGAATGCGCGGCCGCTCATTCAGCATTTGGACGCGCGCTTTGTGGACGTCGTGGCCGACACGCCCGCGGGCGTCGCAGACCGGCTGGCGTGCGGCGATGTCGACGTCGCGCTTGTGCCGGTGGTCGCGGCGCTTGAGCAGGGCGCGTCATTTCTTCCGGGTTGGTGCATCGGGGCGGATGGACCGGTCGACAGCGTCCTTCTGGTCGCCGAGACGCCGCCGGAGTCGTGGACATGCGTCATTCTCGACGACGCGAGCCGCACCTCCCAGCGGCTCGCGGAGCTCGTGTTGCGCCTGGGTCCTCTGGCGAAGCGCGTCAGCCCGGATTTGGTCGTCGAGGTGGGCGCGGATCCGGTCGATCGGGCGCGCGGATCGGTCGCTTCGCTCGTCATTGGTGACGCCGCGCTGGCCTTGCCGCCACGCCTCGCGGAGCGGCACGACCTCGCCGCCCTGTGGAAGGCGTGGACAGGCCTTCCTTTCGTCTTCGCCGCGTGGGCAACCCGTCGGCCGGTGGACGCCAAGCTCGTTGCGCACCTTCGCGAGGCGGGCGCAGCCGGGGTCTCCGCCGTCGACGACCTTCCGCCAGGGCCCGAGCGCCGGTACCTGCAGGACCGTATTCGCTATGCCTTCGACGACGCCGCCTTGTGTGGCCTCCGCCGCTTCGCGGCGATGATCGCGGAACACACGAATCACGCCGCGGTTCGCTTTGTGGAGCCGGCCAAGGTGCCGCGGCCAGGTGTTTCGGCGCGGTGGTTGGAGCGGGCTGAGGCGGGCGAGGACCTTCCCGCCGAAGGGTGGCGCGCGCTGGCGACCGAGGCCCGAACCTCCGAGCTGACCGCGGCCGCCGACGGCGTGCGGCGGCGCACGGAGGGGGTTGACGCAGCGGTGTCGGCGTCGTTCGCCGTGGCCTGGGCATCGGGACGCCCGGACCTTGGGGAGCGAGCCGCAGAAGCAGTCTATGGCGGAGCGACGCGGTTTCATCTGCTCGGGGAAGCGGCGCCCGAAGATGTGGGCAGGGTCCTGGATGCTGCGCCGAATTTGAGCGTTTGGGTGTCGGCGTCCCACCACTTCGATGCATTGGCCCGCGCTGGCGCCGTCGGACGCCTCCCGGAGCCCATTGGGTGCGCTTCGCCGTCTGTGCGCCGGCGTTTGGGGGTCGACGCTTGGTCGTCGGAGCTCGCCCGCATTCGGGCGGCGCACGCGGCGGGTTTGGAGCAAGTGGCACACTGGGTGATCGGCCAGGGCGACGACGTCGAGGACCGCTTGCTGCACCTTGAGGCGATCGCTGCCTGCCCGGACTGGTTTGCTTCCGCGACGGTGGCATGTGCGGTCGTGGCGGGCCCCGTCGGCGAAGTCGGGAATACGGCCGTAGACCTCGCGCGGTGGACGGCGTTGGCGCGACTTCGGTGGGCGCGAATCCCTCGATTTGCGGCGGCGCCGACCCCCGAAGGGCTTGGGCTCGCGCAACTCGCGTGCTGGATGGGCTGCAACGACCTCGGGGTGGTGGTGCTCGAAGGGCCTGTCGAAGGCTGGACGGAGATTCGGGATCGCACGGCCCGGCACCTCGCTGACGTTGGCCGGAGGGCGCTCATTCCCGACGGGGCTGAGTCGTCGCGGCGGCGGCGGGCGGTCGGGTGATTCGAGCCCGGCTCGGTTGGCTCGGGGATCGCTGGGTCGAAGACGTATTCGTGGCGTGGGACGAGGGCGGTCGGGTCACCGAGGTTCGCCCAGGGCGTTCGGACGACGGACCTGCTGAGGACGGGCTCGTTCTGCCGGGCCTCGTCAACGCGCACGTTCATCTCGAGCAGACCGGCCGAAAGGCGCCCGCCGAAACCGGCCTGGCCGGCTGGATTGGCGCGTTGTTGCGAGGTCCCGCGGCCCCCCTGGACGCAGTCGAGTTGGGCATCGCGCAGGTCGTCGCATCCGGGACCGCTGTGGTTGGCGACGTTGGCAACGGCGGCGATGCGTGGACGGCCATCGCTGCGGCCGGCCTCGGGGGGGTCGCGTGGCATGAGGGCCTTGGACGAGGTCGTGGGACGGTCGATGCCGCGGTGGCGGCCGTTGCGCCCGCGGACGACCGGGTGAACGGAGGCCTTTGCCGTCGACCAACACCCCACTCGCTCTACAGCACGGCGTTTCCGCTCGCGTCGGCGCTGGCGCGGCCGGGACAGGCGCCGGCCGCGCTCCACTTCCTCGAGGACCCTGCGGAGCGCCGATTCCTCTCCGGTGGCGATGGGCCGCTGGCCGAGTTGCTGGACGCCCTCGGTGTGGACTGGCGGCCACGCATGGAGGGGCTTGGCGAGCCGTTGGACGTCCTGCGCGGGCTGGGGCTGTTGGGATCCCACGTCGTGCTGGTCCACGGCGTGGAATTGCTGCCTGAGGAATGGCGCGAGGTGTCGGAATCGGGCGCGTCGGTCGTGTTGTGTCCGCGCAGCAACCTCGCCATCGGCGGCCGGCTACCGGACGTCCCTTCGGCGCTCGCCGCAGGGGCCCGGCTTGCGTTGGGCACGGACGGCACGGTTTCGTCGCCCGATCTCGACCTGTGGGGGGACGTTGCGTTGCTTTTGGGACGGTGGCCCCATGTGGACCCGGCCGTGTGGATGACGGCTGCGACGCTTGGGGGGGCCTACGCACTCCGGCTGGACGCCACCTATGGCGCCCTTCGAGTGGGGGCGCGTCCGGGCGTGTTGTGGGCCGAGGGGGTACGCGCGCCGGCCGACATTGGCCGCGTGCCGGCGAGGTCATGGCGGGTCGCTCCTAGGGGGATTGCGTGACGTCGCTTGTGGCCTTGGGCCAGATGATCCGTCTGAGCCATTCCGTCTTTGCCCTTCCGTTCGCGTTGGCGAGCGCGTGGATGGCTTCCGAAGGGCATGCCGTGGGACCCTGGCGGTGGGCAGGCATCGTTGCCGCGGTCGTGCTCGCGCGTGCGACGGCGATGGCCTTCAATCGCGTCGTCGACCGCGACATCGACGGCCTGAACCCGCGCACAAAGGACCGAGAGATTCCGTCCGGAAAAATAGGTCTCACGACCGCGGTCGTGTTCACGGCGGCCACGGCCGCGGCCTTCGTCGCCGTCGCCTTTTCGCTTGGGCCTCTCGTCGGCTGGCTCTCGCCCATCGCCCTCGCTGTGGTGTGGGGCTATTCGTGGACGAAGCGCTTCACGTCATGGTGCCACGCGGTGCTCGGACTCGCCCTGGCCCTCGCACCGACCGGCGCGTGGCTGGCCGTGCGGGGCACCTACGACTGGACTCCGTTTTGGATCAGCCTCGCGGTGGCGACGTGGGTAGCTGGCTTCGACATGTTGTACAGCACGCAAGACCGGGACTTCGATGCTGGGGCGGGGCTGCACAGTGCACCGGTCAAGCTTGGCCTCGCGCGCACGCTCGCGCTGAGCACGGCCTTGCATGTGGGCACGATGGCCTTCCTCGCGGCGGTTGCGTGGGTTTCTCCGCGTGGGCCGGCGTACGCGGTGGGTTGGGTGATCATGGCGGTCGTGCTCGCCTACGAGCATCACATCGTCCGTCCCGACGACCTGAGTCGGCTGGACAAGGCCTTTTTCGACCTCAATGGCGCCGTCAGTCTTTTGTTCCTTGGCGGTGTGCTGTTGTCTTGAGCTTGAACCCAGGGGCGCCCGATCCGAAGGGGAGTCTGGGGGTCCCATGTTCGAGAATCGACGCGACAACGCAAGGTTCGGGTTCGAGGTCGTCGTCGACCTGACGAGCGCGAGCGGATTCTGGATGGGGCTGTCCCAGAACCTGTCCGAAGGCGGTTTGTTCATCGCGTCCGCCAACCTCGTCCCGATTGGTGAGAACGTCCACGTCCGGCTCGATTTGAGCGATGGTGTTGGGGCGCCGTTCGAAGTGGATTGTGAAGTCGCTTGGCATCGGCTGGTCGATGACGAGGACTCCGGAATTCGGCCTGGAATGGGGGTTCGCTTCCTCTATTTGGACGCGTCGGCGCAAGCGCGAATCATGACGTTCTGCCGGGCGCGGCGCGAGGCGCAGTTCTTCGACCTGGATTGAGCGGGTCGTGATCCGTGCCGCTTCGCAGGCGGTAGGAAGGGGGGGGCACCCACCAGTGGACAGAGCGCGTCTGCGTCGGCTAGACCCGTGCGGCCGGCAACCCGGTCCCCCCCCCCTCCACCGCTCTACGCGGGAGAAGTTCCATGTCGAAGTCGCTGCAAGGAATCGTCGTCGGTCAGGCCCTCGCTGGCCTGTTCGCGGGTGCGCTCACGGCATGTGGTCAGTCCCATGAGGCTGCCCCGGAAGCATCGCCCGCAGAGGCCGTTGTCGAGGCCGCGCCCGTCGCTGCCGCTCCGCCCGCCGAGGCCGCTCAGCCGGCCGCCGTCGTCGCTCATGACTGCAAGGGCCACAACGCCTGTAAGGGCCAGGGTGGCTGCGCCGTCGAAGGAAAGAACAGCTGTAAGAGCCACAATGAGTGCAAGGGCATGGGTGGCTGCAAGGTCGATGAGGCCACCGCCGCCGCAATGAACGCCGCGGCTGCCTCGGCCGCGACCGCCGCTCAGCCGGCCGCATTGCCGTCGCACGCCTGCAAGGGCCACAATGAGTGCAAGGGCATGGGCGGCTGTGCCGTCGCCGGCCAGAACGAGTGCAAGGGCAAGAATCCTTGCAAGGGCAAGGGCGGCTGCAAGACCGGCTGATGACCCAAAGCCGGCGCGTCTCGCGGTTTGACGTGCCGGACCTTGGCGTCGGGGTGGGCTTTCGCCTGCCTCACTACCATCGGGTGGTCGACGACCGGCCGCCGATGGATTGGTTTGAGGTCATCTCTGAGAACTTCATGGTGGACGGCGGTTCGCCCCTGTGGTGGCTTGAACGGCTGCAGGCGGCGTACCCGGTCGTCCCCCATGGGGTGTCCATGTCGCTTGGGGGCGCCTTCGACGCGACCCACCTCGCGCGCCTCAAGCGGCTCGTGGACGCGCTGGATCCGCCTTGGGTGTCGGACCACATTTGCTGGACGGGGTCGGCCCACGCCAACACCCACGACCTGCTCCCGGTTCCCTATACGCGCGACATGATCGACCGGATGGCGGACCGGATTCGCCGCGTTCAGGACGTACTCGGGCGTCCCTTTGCGGTCGAAAATGCAAGCAGCTACCTCACGTACCGCGACTCCGTCATGCCGGAGTGGGCCTTCGTCGCGGAGCTGGTCGACCGGGCGGACTGTGGCCTGCTTCTCGACGTGAACAACGCATTCGTCTCGAGCGTGAATCACGGTTTCGACCCGGCGACCTACCTGGCTGAAGTGCCCGCGGACCGCGTGGTCCAGATGCACCTGGCCGGGCACTCCATCATGGACGAGGGCTACCGGCTGGACACCCACGACCATCCCGTTTGTGACGAGGTGTGGGATCTGTTCCGGCTCGCCGTCTCTCGGGTGGGGCCGGTGAGTGTGCTCGTGGAGTGGGATGGGCTCATTCCGAGTTGGGAGCGCCTGTCGGAGGAGGCGGCCATGGCGCGAGGAATTCGGGCCGAGGTGCTCGGTGCCTGAGCTTCCACCGGATTGGCAGGACCAGATGGTCGCGATGATTCGCGGCACGGCGCCGTTGGATGGGCGTTGGTTCACCGGGTCGCGCCACCTTTCGCCCGAGGCGCAAATCGGGGTGTACGCCACGATGTACCGGCATCGCCTCGTCGACGCCGTGCTCGAGGAGTCGCCCGGTCTGGCGGCGTGGTGGGGCGATGCAGCCCATGCGAGCTTCTTGGCCTACATCACAGACACGCCGTCGCGCTCGTGGACGCTCAATCGGGTGGCCGACGGCCTGGTGGATTGGCTGGTGAAGCGGGACGCCGACATCGTCGCTATCGAAATCGCGCGGCTGGACGCTGCCGTCCAGGGAGTATTCGAGGCGGCGGACGGGCACCTGCTCGACCCCGCAGAGATTTCCATGGACGCGCGGTTCGTGCTCCAGCCCCACGTGCGGCTTCTGCGGCTCACCCACGACGTCCACCACTTCCGATCGGCCGTGCTCACAGGTGCGGCCCGGCCAGAGGTCGCGCAGCGCACCGTCCCGTTGGTCCTCTTCCGCCGAGAGCGGAAAGTGCGACATTGGGAAGTTGGGGAGGCGGGCTACGCCTTTCTCGACGCCCTTCGCGATGGGGCGACGCTGATGACGGCCATCGAAGCAGCCCATGCGGTCGGTGCGGTCTCAGAAGACCAGCTTGGCCCGTGGGTCGGCACGTTTTGCCGAGAGATCGCGGAACGAGCGATGGTGGTGCGTGAAGGGGCCTGGTAGCAGGCTGCTGCAAAAAGGGCGAAACGCTCGCCGGCGTGCCGGCGAGCGTGATGACCGGCGCCGTCCGTTGCGAGCCCGCGAGGGCGCCCGATCCCGCAAGGAACGGGGTGCAAGGCGAGGAAAGCCGTACCGTGCGTAC
>SXGT01785978.1_pt1 | contig 64876 bp, 59 predicted proteins | sample 3176221 | NCBI WGS metagenome assembly SXGT01 (sample SAMN11356862, study PRJNA531348) | freshwater metagenome | isolation source: freshwater sample F1-120 | place: China: Fuxian Lake, Yuxi | collected 2017-12-25
CTCAAACAAGGCGCCGCGGAGATCAAGGCGGTCGCGGTTGAATGCGATGACATTGGCATGGCGGGCTGGCTCAAGGCTGTGAAGCGCATGGACTTAGTCGTGCAGCGTGCTCCGACGGGTCACACCAACGTTATCACGCGACAAGAACGATCAATCGACCTACGTCCTGTGATCGAGAGACTCCGTGTCGAAGAAGCCATGGTCCTTGGCACACCCCTCTCGCTTGATAAAGAAAAACTTCAATCTGTCGGCAAGATTGAAGAGGTCCCCATGTGGTATTACGACGACGCCGCGAACACGCTTCAAAACGGCGGCATCGAACCTGGAGATATTCCACCAACGAAACTGTCTTTTGAGAAAATCATCGAGATCATCACAACAACGCTTCCATCCGGCATTATCGGCGCGCTCAAGCGTCGTAAGGAAAAAGAGCTCAGGACCTGAGCTCTTTTTCTATCTCTCGTAGTAATACAATTTGGGTGCGCCTTCACGTTCATCCACCCGAGTTGCCTCCCAGCCGAGGATAGGCCAGACGTAGGAGACCACACGGCTCCCTGGTTTCAACTCCGTCTCCAGCTTAGGGCGAATTTTTTGATAGGTCTCGGGCATCAGGAACAAATAAAGCGCGTCGTAGCCTGAGAGGTCGTGCTTGAATGCATTTTCGAGTTTCATCTTCACACCGCTTCCCGCAAGTCGGTTCTGCAACCAGCCAACCCCATACTGCAGAAGTGAAAGTTCCACACCCGTCACGTCGGCCTGTGGTTGTTCTTGTTTCAAGTGGCGACAGACGCGTGCGTTGCCACACCCAAGCTCGACAAATTTTTCTTCGGGCGCAAGACGCAATAACTCGCCAACCCGCTTCATGTCCCTCTTCCATGTGGGCACCCAGGGCGCTCCCTGAATCCCGGCATACGCCGCAGAGCCCAGAAGAATCAAGATGATAAGGAAAATAACCTGCCAGACCATATGGACGAGTATACCAAAATTGCGTATGATCTGCTCGTTATCGGGCCATAGCGCAGGGGTAGCGCGCTTGCATGGGGGTTCGAGCCGGCGCCGGGAGGCGAGCAGGTGAACTGCTTCACCTGCGACGGCGAGAACGGGCCGAACGCTGTTGAAAGTCAGCGTGTCTGGCGAAACAGTGAGGCCCCGGCTTCGAGACATCAACAGAGTCGGGTTATAGCGCAGGGGTAGCGCGCTTGCATGGGGTGCAAGAGGTCGTGGGTTCAAATCCCACTAGCCCGACTCTGTTGATGTCAAGAAGAAGAGGCCGTGGGTTCCGACCATTCGACTTCGCTCATGGTCTTGGACCATCGATCTATGAATCAAAAAAACCATTGCGGGCAGGTTGCTCGCGAAATTACCTTTCATCCAAACACACGCCTTGAACGTTTTTTGTCGCTTTCGCACGAAGAGCGTGCTCAGGTCCTTTTGTGTCTTTCGAAAAAAATCGCCACACACCTTTTGGCTGAACTGAAGGACGCCGATCTCATGGATATTCTTGAACACCTGGATCCCGACCAGGCGACCGACATCGTGCAATTGCTCCCTCGAGGAAAGCAAAAACGGCTTATTTCGGGACTCACGGAGCTCATCAGGACACAGGTTTCATTCCTCTCAGAATTCGATCCCCAAACCGCGGCTGGACTCATGAGTCTTGACTATGTTCAAATCGACGAACGCGATACCCTCGCAGACGCCACAAAACAGTTAAAAGCTCATGAACAAAAAAGTGGACGACTCCCTGTGATGCTTGTCCTGCGTGCAGGAAAACTTGTCGGAGAACTTCCTGGGTACGCTCTTGGTCTGGGTTCGCCTTCTGATGCGGTCGAGTCATCCACCCGCTCCGTCCAGACAGCAGAGGCTGATGCATCCCGACAGGAGATGGTCGACATCTTTAAACGGGACCATCAGAACAAGGTTGTTGTCTTGAGCCGCGAAGGAACAGTTCTGGGCATCGTCTACGCCGACAGTCTGTTTCGATACCTCGAAGAACAAGCAACCTCTTCTCTCTACTCCCTTGCAGGCATTCACAAAGAGGAATCTGTTTTGGACTCCGCGGAAGCAAAAATTCGCTTCCGCTATAAGTGGCTCATCTTGAACCTTGGAACAGCTTTTTTTGCCTCAGCGATTGTGAGTCTTTTCCAAGAGACCATCTCCAAGTACGTGCTCTTAGCCGTATACATGCCGATCGTAGCAGGAATGGGCGGAAACGCGGGAACACAGACGCTTGCCGTCCTCGTGCGTGGAATTGCGCTTGGACAAATCGATTTCAAAAACGCCTGGCCCACCCTCAAACGAGAACTCATGGCTGGTCTTGCAAATGGAATCATCAACGGCGTAATCGTCGCCTCCATTGTGCTCATCTTTAATCGCGATGTCCTCATTGCCCTCATCCTTGGATGTGCCATGGTCGTAAATTTACTCGTATCCGCAACCTTCGGTACCCTTGTTCCGCTTTTGATGAAACGTCTCGAGAAGGACCCTGCGACCAGCGCAACTATCTTCATCACCACGGCTACGGACGTCCTTGGATTCCTCTTCTTCCTAGGCCTTGCCTCGCTCCTTCTCCCGTAGGTTTTAGAAGTCAAGTCCTTCGCGCGCCTTTACCCCCGAATAAAAATAATGCTTACGTAACCGCATCTCCGTTACGAGATGCGCCCGATCACTATACGACTGAGGGGCGTTGCGGCCGGTGAGAACAAGCTCTGTGCGGTCGGGTTTACTCTCTAACAGCGACAAGACGTCTGGCTCGGAAAGAAACCCTAGGTCCGTCGAAGAATTCACCTCATCAAGGACCAGGAGGTCGTATGTGTCTGATGCAAGAAGCTCTCGAGCTTTAGCAAGCCCTGTGGCACCAAGATCTCTATCCTCATCGGTCACGGAAAAATCAAAACGTCCTGTCACAGGATCAATGCGATCGCGTCCATAAGCAAACCATTCGACGCCAAGTTTCTCAAGCACCCCACGCTCCATGTAGTGGGTCCCCCCTTTATCAAAAAAAATCACGGCCGCGCGCTTCCCTGCTCCAACAACACGCATCACTTCTCCAAGCGCTGCCGTCGTCTTCCCTTTCCCATTTCCCGTGAATAGTTGGATGAGCCCGAAACCTTCATGGCCCTTAATCACGTCGTCTGCTGCGATGACAATCCCCTCATGGGCACGAAATGCGTGCATGACTTCACCTCCTGGAAGCGGATCGCTGTTTGGAAGATCTTGACGAGGATCAACCCATCGGAGCTCGGTATGCTCAGAGGAAAGATGAATATCTGGATTCCCAATCAACCGAACGACATAAAAAATGCCAACGATCGGATTATTCAACACGTCACCACCGGCTCCCCAAAGTCCGACATGAATCGGCGTTTCAATCTGAACATGTTCTAGTGAGAGGCCTAATTCTTCTTGAAGCTCCCGAAGCAGTCCTTCGTGAGGCGTCTCTCCCTGGTCCATTCGACCCCCAGGAAAATCCCATTTTCCGTCCGCTCCCTTGTGATCGAGTTTCCCCGCATCTCGCACCAGGAGAATCTTCCCCTCCTGATTTACAAGCACCGCTTTATTGGCGACGAATTTCCTTTCCATACGTATAAGAGAGTATATCAAAAGCGAGGCCGTGTGGCCCCGCGATTGATTTAGCTGCATCCTGATGTGGCTCCACAATTGAGACACTTGTAACACGCGGCGTTGCGAACCATCATGCTGCCGCAGGTATCACAGGCCGGCGCATCAGATTGGTTATCAAACGTTTGCGTATGCACGCTACGTAATTCGAGTGTTTGAGTCTTCTCTGTCTTTGTCTCAAAGAGATTTGGTTGACTCTCTTTCACCTCAACCTTCAGTGTCTCTTCTATTTTTTCTGGATGCTCCGTCTCCTCGATCTCTCCCGAGTTAATGCCGACCTGGAGCTGACTCTCACGTGGCAAAAACTTCAAGGCAAGCCAACGGAAGATGTAATCGGTGATGGACTTAGCGATTCGGATCTGCGGATTGTTCGTGTAACCAGATGGTTCAAAACGCATGTGCACGAACTTGTTGACCAAAACTTCCAGTGGCACCCCGTACTGGAGTCCGATCGAGATCGACGTCGCAAACGAGTCCATGAGTCCGGAAATAACCGAACCTTCCTTACTCATCGTGATGAACAACTCTCCTGGAGTTCCATCATCATAGAGTCCGGCCGTGATATAGCCTTCATGGTTCCCGACCGCAAACTTATGCGTGATGGCTCGACGTTCATCTGGCAATCGTCGGCGACGAAGTTTTTGGTCTGTTACAACCTTCACGGTTTCCCCGGCGGAGCCGGGTCCGGCTTCGCCGGAAATCGTCTTCTCTTCATTCTGCTTCTTGGCGTCGCTCTCCTTGGAGGTGGTGAGTGCCTGTTGTCGCTTGGAACCATCCCGATAAATCGCAATCGCCTTCAGTCCCAATTTCCATCCCGTCATGTACACGTCGGCAATTTCCTTTGCGGTTGCCTCATGTGGCATGTTCACGGTCTTGGATATGGCTCCAGAGATAAAGGGTTGGGCTGCGGCCATCATGCGGACATGGCCCATGTAATGGATGGTGCGCGAACCCTTGGCCGCCTTGAATGCGCAGTCGAACACGGAAAGATGCTCAGGTTTAATGTGTGGCGCACCTTCAATCGTGTCGGTCTCTTCGATGTGCGCAAGAATATCTGTTCGCTCTGCATTGGTGTATCCAAGACGAGTGAGGGCCTCGGGAACCGTCTGGTTTACAATCTTGAGCATGCCTCCGCCGACAAGCCACTTGTATTTCACGAGGGCAATATCTGGTTCGATACCGGTCGTGTCGCAATCCATAAGGAACGAGATCGTTCCTGTTGGGGCGATGACGGAAATCTGGGCATTGCGAAGACCAAACTTGCTTCCATGCTCGACCACGTTATCCCAACATGTTCGTGACTCGGTCAAAAGATCCGAAGGAACGCCATGATCGTCAATCTGATAGGACGCATCACGATGCATACGCATGACTTCAAGACAGGGTTCCTCGTTTGCTTTGTATCCAGTAAATGGTCCAACTTTCTCGGCGATCTTTGCCGACTGATAGTAACAATGTCCGCTTTGGAGACTGGAGATAGCCGCGGCTAAGTTTCGTCCTTCGTCGGAGTCATACGCCAATCCTCGACTCATCAGAAGCGCGCCCAAGTTTGCGTATCCGATTCCAAGAGGTCGATAATCGTGTGAGTTCTGTTCGATGGCTGGTGTTGGATACACGGAGTTTCCAACAATGATCTCCATGGCGGTGATAATGATTTCATTCGCCTTCTTGAAGGCCTCGACGTCAAACACCATCTCGCCGTTCACTTCTTTGCGGAATCGCATAAGGTTAAGTGATGCGAGATTGCAAGCAGAATCATTCAAGAACATGTACTCGGAACAGGGATTGGAGGCATAGATCCGATCTGTGTTCTTGCAGGTATGCCACTTGTTGATCGTTGTATCGTACTGCACACCTGGATCTCCACACTGCCAAGCAGCATCTGACATCATGTCCATGAGCTCGCGTGCCTTCCAAGTCTGAACAGGTTCCTTGGTGATGACCGCATGGGTGGTCCATGGCCCGTCATTCTCAACTGCAGACATAAACTCATCTGTCACTCGAACGGAGTTATTCGCATTTTGGAAATAGATACTGGCGTAGGCATCTCCATCAAGCGAAGAATCGTATCCTGCGTCAATAAGCGCCCAGGCCTTCTTTTCTTCCTTTACTTTACACATGATGAACTCGTCCACGTCAGGGTGGTCGATGTCCAGAATCACCATCTTGGCCGCACGGCGAGTTTTTCCACCGCTCTTAATGACACCTGCAAATGCATCAAGACCCTTCATGAAGGAAACAGGACCCGAAGCTTTTCCATTGCTACCCCCCAAATACTCATGCCGAGAACGAAGTCTGGAGAGATTCGATCCTGTTCCAGAACCGCCCTTAAAAAGCATTCCTTCTGTCACACACAGATTTAAAATCGAACGCATGTCATCCTGTACGGAGTTGATGAAGCAGGCAGAGCACTGCTGTGGGCGTGTGGTTCCGACATTAAACCAAACCGGCGAGTTAAACGCCGCCATCTGATTCACAAGGATGTAATGGAGCTCGTCGTCGAAGGCTTGAGCATCTTGTTGTGTCTGGAAGTAGCCGTCTTTTCGTCCCCAATTGGAAATAGTCTTGGCAACTCGACCAACAAGTTGCTTTACCGAGTACTCACGATCCTCTTTTCCTACGGTTCCAAAAAAATATTTTGAAACAATGATGTTCGTGGCTGTCTGGGAATAAAACTTAGGAACCTCAACATTCTTCTGTTCAAAAACAATCCTGCCCTTCGAGTCCGAAATCGTGGCATCGCGTGTCTCCCACTCAAGCTCGTCGTATGGATGAACATCGGCCTTCGTAAAATAGCGATCAACAAGGATTCCATTTCCGTATACTTCTTCTCGTGCCTCTTGATGAAGACGCCCACGGAACGAGATGTATCGCTTTGCCACGTGCGGAAGATTATTGTCGACAAGGGTAACGGAAACGAGCTCACGCACATCCGCATACGTTGGGGTGCTGTGTCCGTCAAATTGACGCGTCAGCCGACTCACGATTTGTGACACGATTCGAGCTACGACGGCTTCTTCTTTCATGCCCGATTCTTCTGCCGCTCGTTTAATCGAACCATGGAGTTTCGTAATCTCAAACGGCTGCTCTTCTCCGTTGCGTTTTTGAATGCTTTTCACGGACGTCATAAACGTCCAGACAGCGTCTGAAATAGATCCGGTGGCAAGACTCGTAGACTGAGCCTTTTTGGTCGCATGGTCCGACATAGGGCGAGTAGGTCGAAAGGGGTTAATAAATGAGCAGATAAAAAGAAGATCCAACATTGGGATCATCTTTCACTCCTGGGAGGGGGAAGGCACTCCACCACTAGATGTTGTGGTATGAGTCTATTTTAGACCACGATATATTGTGAGTCAAAGAAAAGGTTATCCACACATTTTGACGACGCTTCTGATGCTTCAAATCTAAAACCCCATACTGAGATTTATCGCCGGAGTTGGCTCTTTCCGCGAAAAATCCACGGGAATTGCCTTGCGTCCACCGAGTCGATCTTCATAGGCCAAGGCCCCGTATTTCAGTCCATATTCGTACACCGCTTTGGTGACCTTCACGTCCTGAATGCAGTAGTCTTTAATCTTCTGAATTTCTCCCTGCTTCCACCACTCAACGGCCTGAAGTCCGTGGCCAGACTTCCGAACCCCGACTGTGGCAGCAGCAACATCATCAAGTTTCAGTCGGAAGCCGAGCGCCTGATGAATCTGCTCCAGCATGTCTAATTGAGCAAAACGGTTTAAATCCCCAGGGTAGTAGTTGTTCAAGATAGGGGTATCGAAATACCGAGAGTTGTACCCAATTAACCGGTCACTGTTTTCAAGCCGTTTCCAAAGCTGTGGAAATTCCTTTTCCTCAAAACACTGATATTCATCTGTCTCATAAAAATAGACACCCACAACCGAGATCCGCATGTCTTTAAAATCAGGTCCCGCGGCGGACTGTGTTTCAATGTCGAAGACAACTTCTTTAGACATAGCGAGTGCCATTATAGCATAGGGACCTTTCCACAAGCCGGGCTTAGATTTCGTAGACATGAATCACGGATCTCTTGCACGATTGACTCTCAACCCAGCGTAGAGTCGGGAATTCAAAGTCACGAGAAACGACCCGAGTTCCTGGAGATAACGCCTCGCGCAGTCGAGGTTCGAGCCGTTCGTTCACCTCGGGAAATAAGTAGCAGACCACAATCTCTGCCTTGGGGATGGGTGTGGCAAAAAGATCACCTTGATAAAACTTCGCGCGTGAACCAAACCCTTTTTGCCAAGCTCGAAAGCGCGCATACCAAACTAATAACACAAGCCGTTCAACACCGATCCCCTCTCCTCCCATGGCCACAGCTTCGAGCACGATAGACCCATCACCACATCCAAGATCAAGCACGCGGTCGCCAGGGCTGAACCTAGCAAGTTGCAACATGGAGCGTGTCATCTTGGGTTTGGTTCGAACCCAAGGAACCGTCGTGATAGCGGAAACAAGAAAATACACGACCACCGCAAGCAGAAGCATCAACACCCCCAATGCAAGAATCAATAACGTGAATGTAAGAAGACTCATGTTATTCCAGACGGGCAAGCGAGGCCGCAGCCTTGAGCCCTTCGGAATACGTCGGAAAGGCGTGAATCATGCCAGCTATTTTGTCGATGGTGGCGTGAAGCGAAATGGCCAAAGCCGCCTCGTGGATTAGTTCTCCCGCGTGCGGGCAGATGGCATGGGCTCCTAAGAGCTTTCGCGATGTTGGATGCGCGACGAGTTTAATCAGACCGTGACCAGCGTGATCGGTTACCGCGCGTCCTAATGAGGCTGTTTCATATCGTCCCACCACCACTCCGTGATACGTATTATTGACTTCTTGTTGCGTCATTCCCACACTGGCAACTTCAGGATCAATGAACGTGACACGAGGAACCACTCGTTCATCACGCTTGAGAACAGGGCTTCTCTTTCTCAGAGCAAGTCGCGCAGCATTGTACCCAGCGATCCATCCTTCATGTGTAGCTGTAGGAGTGAACATGAGCCCTCCATCCGCATCGCCAGCCACAAAAATATGGGACTTCTCCGTCCAGTCTTCTGTCATGTGTGGGAGCGCTGGGCGCTTCCCTGCAGCAACCACAACTGATTCCACCGCAAATACCTCTTCTTTCTTCTGAACCCGCACTTTGAGCCCAACAGCACCCATCCCTCCATTTACGCAGGAGAGGATCTCTGTCCCCGTCACAACATCGATGCCAAGTGCCTCTAACCGCTGCTGTGCCCGGAGAGAAATTTCTTCATCTTCTCGATGGAGGACAACCGGTGCCGACTGCAGAATAATCACTCGGGTCCCAAAGGACGCATAAAACGTGGCAATTTCGCAGGCGACCGGACCTCCCCCAATAATCGCGATTGACTTGGGTTGTCGCTGAGCCGTCAGAGCCTCTCGCCATCCCCAAAATCGAATATCCCGCAATCCATCAATAGGAGGAATAACATCCTGTGTCCCTGTTGCAAGAACAACGGCCCGAGCACTCAGGTGTTCTCCGACAATATCAAGTGTGTTGGCATCAACGAATGTTGCTTCCCCCCGCTTGAGCGTGACTTTCCATTTTCTCAAGAACGCAAGATATCGTTCGCCGTCCCCACCGCCGGTAATCGTCTCGACCACCCGTTCTCGGTACGCTTGAATCTTTTTCCAATCAAAACTCCGACCCGAAGCATCCATACCAAATTCGCGCACAGTGGCGAGTGTTCGATAGATGCTCGCGGCTCGGAGCAACGCCTTGGAGGGAATGCAGGCATCGTTTGGACATTCTCCCCCAAGTTTTCCTTTCTCAACGAGACACACTCGAGCCCCCTGTCCCGCAGCTGCCTCCACAGCGGCAAAACCCGCGGATCCTGATCCTACGACGATCACATCAAATGTTGATTGTTTTTTCATACTCCGATCCCCCTCCTTTTTCCGCCTTCGCTAAAACTTCGGCGGACCAGCTATAGCCTTGGCGAAGGCTGGCAAGGAGGGGCTAGGGGTGGTTATTCGCCGTTTTTAAAAACCTCTCTCGCGGCTTCCCAAAGACGATCATCCCCTGCCATCTTCATCGCATACCACCACTCCGCTCCCCACAAGTACACTTCGGAAACACCTACCTCCCGCGCAAACTCAACGTTCTCCTCAAACTGATCTGCATCAAACGACTCGTACCACTCTAACAGAGGTTGTGATTCGATGGGTTCAGGAAACCAGGGTTCTGCTTGAAGCTCGGAAATAATCACACGACTGACATACTCCTGAACAAGCCCTGCACGAAAATAATAATATTCAGGAGTGAGTGGATAGACAAAGTACCCAAACAAATCATTCCACGTTTGACGGTACATCGAAATACCCAATACGTCAGCTGCCTGAGCCGCATCTAACCATGGCCCTAGCTCCCCACTCACCGTCACTTGGATGGGACGATCGTCGAGTGACCTGACAAGGTCCACGCGTTCCTTAAATTGAGCTCCCGTGATGGTTGGACACTCGCCATAGGGAAAGAACGGTTCATTCTCAACTTGCCACCGCGTAATGGAGGAGGAATCTTTATATCGATTCACGACTTCTTCGATGAACGCAAGAACAAAACGATGTTGCTGTTGCGCATCGTACTGTTCTGCCCAATCAGGGATGTGACATTCCGGCCAACGGGGAACCTTCATTCCCACAACAACGGTTGTCTGAGTATTTGATTCCTCTGAAAGTCTCAGAAGCTCGTCTATGACACTCCAGTCGTATACATCATCTGCATTCTCTACTTCTGACCAGTACACAGGGAGACGCACATGCCTCACTTCCAAGTCCTCGATGAGCGCTTGATAGGTTTTAACTGGATCTAAACCAAGGCTCTGTGCGTAAACCCAGGAGTAGGTCACTCCCATCGTTGCTTGCGGGATCTCCCGTGCATGAAGCCACACAAAGGCAGATGTAAACATCGCGAAGGTCAGAACCGTCGCCAAAAAAGCGAACCCATAAAATGACCTGGTGTGATGATGTTTCATGTTCCTCAGCATCACGGCTTAAATTTCTTCTCGCTTTTCACGCAAGAACGCCAGCCAACTTTCCACAATATCAATCGCTGCTTTGAATGGAGCCTCAATAATGAAGTCAAAGAAGAACAGGAAAATATTCACCCGTGGAGCACGCAAGGCAACCCAACGCCCGGAACGAATGATCGGTAAAAACAGCATGTCTGCAAACGTCGCAAGGAACCCACGCGTAGAATCAATGACGAGCAACTCACGAAGCGTATTGCGGATGCGTAAGCCAAAATAGGCTACCAAAGACAAGAAGAAAATAAAGAAGGCGATCGACAACGTATTAAACTCAAACGATTTCAGAATACTGGTGATAACCGCGATCGTCAGAATCAGAATCGCTAAGTAGAGCGTATTAAATATCCACCAGAGAGCGCCACGTCCCCAAGGACGCTTGCGCTTGAAGATCAACGCAAATTCATCTCCGTGTCCAAAAATCGCATGAAGCTCTTCCAGTATCCGCTCCGTATTCTTCTTCCTTGGGATGCGAACACTCAAACCGATCAGCATGAGCAAGAGCGGAGGGAAGAGAATATTGACCGCCAGAGGAAGAAAATCCGTTGTGCGGAGAATAAAAATCTCGTAGGGAAGCTCGACTAATACAGCAAGAATTGACTTGGTCAAAAGTAAGAACAGCGCCGCCCGAATAACCGTGCGACCAAGTTTTGTCCTAAATGTGTTATAGCGGGACTCTGCTGCTTTTGTGATCGCCGAATCAATACTGGTGATATCTCCCCCCTTCAGAGCTGTCGCAAAGGCCTCTGGATTATCTCGAACAATATCTGAGAGAACATGAAACACAACGGCATGACGGCGAACAAACCGATACATTTCGTCCTGCGCAGGGTGCAGAATTTGTCGTTCCACGGAATCGATGACCTTGATGAGGTTCATCGCGATTTCCTTCACAACATGATCTCCCGCAGCAGCCTTCCTCCAGGTGTTGTAGTAGAGCGTAAGAATGCGGTAACGCAACGTTGCCTGATTGGACTTGAGAACAGAGCGGTGAATCGCGATATACAGCTGAAGATCCCGGTCTTCCGTTGGAAGCGTCTGTGTTTGCCAATCAACCCGCTTCTTAAGCTCTTGATACGCAAAACTTGCAAGGGCTTCATCAATACAAGGAGGGCCGAGTGAATACTCGATCTCGACAGACAACACGTCTAAGAGCCAATCATAGGCCCGCTGACCATTCTTACTCTCAGGCTCCAGCGTCAGGAACAAAAAGGCGTACTTCTCCAAAATGGCGCTCACCTTTTTGACCATGCGCGTAGGAACCTTCTCGTTTGGAAGATACCGCGCCCAGATGAGCTCCCGAATAAGCTTCTGTGCCATTTCTCCCGAGGGGACATCAATCAAACGTCGCTTCAAAATGCGTCGAATCGCATTGCGACGTAGAAGATGCTCTTCGTCATATTCAAGCGCGTTGCGGACCGTCTCGTACACCGATGCAGCTGCGGATACCGTTTCCGAAACTTTAATAACATCTTCCTCCTTTTCGAGTTCTTCATCCTCTCTGCGCATCTGTACGACCGTCGAAAGGAGATGTTCAAGTGCCTTATCCATAGTTACACAATAAGTGGGAGTGGGTGAATTTCACTGAAGCGACCCAAAACCACGTCTTCAATACGATACGCTCCATGCGTGGGAGCTTCAATGTAGCCATTCCATGCCATTCGTGCAACGCCACCAGACGCAATCCAATCAAAGAGCCATTCCCCTGTATACCGGGGATCATTTTGAGAAACACCGCCACCTGTGTACGTCAGCCACACTCTATTAAACTCCTCCTGCGACCCAATCGGAGGAGCCATCACAAGTGCCAAACCAAGACCGCAATAAAATGACAGTTCACTTGGTTTGGTCCAGAGGATGTCCGTTGTTTTGAGGGTTTGGGTAAAGTCACTGAAGTAGGCCTCTCGAGATTCGTGTTCAGGCACACAGACCCACTCACCTAATTCCTTTTTGAGGCCTGCCTCTTTCACAGCGTCACGGTAATACGCAATCGCGTCTTTTCGATATCCTGCCATAAGGTTGAGACGAATTTCGTGTCGAGCAATTCGTGATTTGAGACTCTTCAAAATTTTCACTCCCAAGGCGCGCTGTGCACCTGCTCCCCCAACCGAATACGTCAGCGTCAACGGATGAGCCGCTGCTGAACGCTTACACCTGGCGGGTCCAAGCTCAGCCTGAAGCGTGCGTTGGTAGCGCTCGTGAAAAATGCCATTGGGATCAAGATTACACAGACGTTCCGTGAGCAAGTCCTTCAAAACCTCCCCTCCTGGTCCGCCAACAAGTTCTTTGGGAAGCGGAAAGCCTGTCAGAAAAATGTGATCTGATCGAACCCCATACAATTTCAGGCGTTCTACAACACGACCGTTGCTTGCCAAGTATTTAATACGACTACGTTTAGGGTCCAATGGGGCCCAGGCACGCGAAATATCCGCATCTGTTGTCACACACCAAATGTCGCCTGGATAATCGTAATAGTCGGCAAAGAATGCTGGGATAAAAAACGTTGTCACGAGTGGAAGAGGGTTTTGCGAGAGCTTCTCGATGAGGTGCTGACCAAATCCCCGGTGAATCATGTAAAAAATCTGTCGCAACTGTGCGTTGGGTTTTGAGAGGTCGCGTCGTGGATAGAAGTCTGGGATCTCCTGCCAATGGTCCATGGCTTCAAATAAAAAATCCCCAACAACTGGAAGAGGCTTCATCCGAGAAATAAATTCATACAGCTTGCGACTCTCCTGCCAGCGCTTTCGGTCTTGCGCGGGAATGCCGGGATAGTCGTTTGCCGAGAGAATATGGCCGCCGGCAAGATCTTTGAGCGCAAAAGCTGCTCGGGAATGGCCATAGCCCATATTCACATCCACGACCCAAGCACGTGGCGCGCTTCCATTGTGCGAATGTGTGGCCATAGTCTAGAAGAAGGATCGCTCTTCTGAGCTGCAAATAATGCCAAGAGCTTCTTCCGCAGAATCAACGATCTGGATAAGCTTCCGTTCTTTCAGGGTGATCGTCTTGTACTTCCCGACCTGCATTTCATCAATCCACTTGAAAAGTCCGGACCAAAACTCCTTCCCAACACAGATGACAGGAGTGGACTGCATCTTTCCTGTTTGGATAAGCGTCACGATTTCGAATAACTCATCAAGCGTGCCAAATCCTCCAGGGAAATAGACATAGGCCTGTGCGGAAGCAGCCAACATGACCTTGCGCGTAAAAAAGTAATGGAAGGCCCGACCTCTGGTGACGTAGGAGTTGATACGCTGCTCATTTGGGAGTTGTATGTTTAGTCCAATCGAGACTCCTCCAGCTTCCATGGCTCCCTTATTGAGGGCTTCCATCACCCCTGGACCACCGCCGGTAATCACGGTATATCCAGACTGCGCCAAAAGTTTCCCAAGTTTTACTCCCTCTTTGTACCAACGATCCGATTTCTTTGTCCGAGCCGATCCAAAAATAGTAACCTCTCGACTGGATTCAGCAAGAAACTGAAACCCTTCTACAAACTCTGCCATGATTCGGAAGATTCGCCAGGAGATCTCATTAAGACTGGTTGGTTTGGTTGGTTTTTCTCCAGGTGATAGCGGGAGACGACAAACGCGAGGATGTTCAGGCTCTGCGAGAACATCGGAATTTTTTTTGGTTGGCATAGCCTCTCCATTTTAGCACACCGTCGATTCTTCTGAAATTTAAGACCCGCCGAAGCTCGGGGGCTAGGCGGGTGCGTGGGGGCGGAAGTTCGCTCAGACGAAATGGAGCGAGGCCTCCACTTGTCCCGAGCGAAGCATTTCGGCGTAGAAGCGACTGCGGACTTGCCGTCCGGACTCGTTGCTCCGGGTGAAGGGATTCCAGGTGGTCACGCCGTTGGTCGAGATGCGGGGCGCGAGGTTGCGCGCGATCTCATCCACGGCGTCATTGTAGGCCTGCTCGTCACGAAGGTCGTGGAAGTTGAGTCGACGGGCGACCAAGAAGTACAGGATGGAGGACAGCTCTAGATCCGGAATGACGGAACGAGAGCGCAGCTCCACGACCGTCATCGTGGCGAGCTCCAAGACTTGCCGATCCGTGACCCGCGGCCTTCGCGGATCCTCCTGATCGATCCGTGTCTGGAGTGCCTGGCACTGGCGACGACTGGCGCTCACGAACGGGAGTTGGGAAGTGGTAGAGGGACCAGCGGAGGCGGGGGAATTCTTCGACCCACGGCCAACACGATCACGACGCATCAGGACTCTCCTTGTTGGCTACCGCGAAGATGCGGTAACGCTGGCAAAAGATACAGGAAACCACTCCAACCGTCAAGGCACAACTGGGCCGGTTTCTGGTGCAGCTTGATTTATGGCAAGAAATGTCATGAGAACAACGGACTGCTCTGAATCAACGACTTGGGTATCATCGTCTATGCGAAAACGACCGTCACCACTATCGTGGTACAGCATGGCGTAGTAAACCTGGTCTTGAAGAAGCGGTGTTTCGACAGGAACGATCAGATGCTCCCCACCTGTTGGCAAAAGCATTGACTCACCCACAATCGAACCAGGAACTCCGCTATTATCGTCATAGATCACAATGAATCCAGGCTTTGACAAGACCGCAAATCCAACCAAGACAAATGTACTGTGGCTGTTCTGGTTCTCAACGTAGATTGCATTATCCCCTCTCTCGAGCATGTTTTCATACGTTGTGTAACGAGTCGTCTCCGGTGTGCTTGACTCGAGCGATTCAGAGACTGGAGTTTGAGAACTACTCGTCAAAATTGCCATTACTAGTACAAGAACGATCACAAAGAAGAAAATCCAAAGTTTGGGAACAGCATTTTGCATATGGCTCTAGTTTAACACAGATAGACTGGACAGGATTACGATGCTGAGCTATACTCCCCTGCGTTACTAATCCAATCGATATGTCAAAATCTTGCATCATTACGGGCAAAAAGACGTCTACGGGTCAACTCGTCTCCCACTCAAACGTGAAGGTAAAGCGTAAGCTTTTTCCAAACCTCCAGGAGAAGCGCTTGGTGAATCCCAAAGATGGGAAAACCGTCAGGGTCATCATCTCTGCTCGGGGACTTCGCACACTCAAGAAATGGGATCGCGAAGGAAAAGCCTACGATCTGAGTGCTCTCAAAAAAACCCAGGCTCTTATCTAACAAAGACCCAGCCATCATAGGCTGGTTTTTTGTTGATAAGTTAAAAGCACCCGGGGGGATGCTTGAGTGAGGAAGGTATCCTCAGTGGTTGATGTTGGCGTCGTCGCGGTCGTCGTGCAGCCGCATGGTGGCGTACCACCAGTGGTAGTGCGAGGAGAACGCGATGGTGAGAAGGGTCTGGAACCGATCATGAGATCTCCTCTCTCCAGGTGAACCGAAACGGTCTGGTTGCCGTGACGCGCAGGCGCCAAGGGTACATCCCCTCCTCAACCGTGGGGTCGAGCCAGGATACTCGAACGACCTCTGCTGTGATGTGGATGCTACCGTGTGTGGCAACTTCCCTGCGAATCCAGTCGAAGTCCGGAACACGATCAGGACTGGAAGTCTCGATCGCAAACCTGTCAAGGAACAGCAGGCAAGGCACGGGTTCCTGCTGGCTGCCCATCGAACGCCACTTGCGCTCGATCTCGTCGCGACCTGACTTCACGGGGTAGCTCCTGTGCCACCACTGACCCTCACCAGAATCGTTCAGTAGGTGACCGGCACCGAAGGCGAAGCTGGTCAATACCAACATGCCTGTTTGCTCGCAATAGCATGCGCTGACCATCCCAACACCTCCTTTGTGGGACGAATAAAAATACCCCAAAATGGGGCTTTTGTCAATGGACCAGATTCGAACGGCCCATTACAGGCTGTTTTGAATATGCTCCAAAAGATTCTCGAGTCCTTGTCCGTTGGCCGCCGAAATCCAGATGGGGGGTTGTTCTTCGTAGGCACGAATGATTCGAGCCTGGAGTTCCGGCGCGGCTTGATCTTGCTTGTTGAAAACCACAAGTCGAGGAGTCGAGGATACCCCAAGGCGCTCGAGAATCTCCTCTACGACCTGTACCTGTTTTTGCCAGTTGGGATCACTGCCGTCAACAACATGGATGAGCAGATCCGCATCGACCGCTTCGGAGAGCGTCGAGGAGAAGGCGTTGAGTAACTCGGGTGGGAGATCCTTGATGAAACCGATGGTATCCGTCAGAAGCACCATCGACTGACTCCCAGGCAAGTAGAGCTGACCAACCCGAGTGTCGAGTGTTGCAAAGAGCTCGTCGGCGGCATATTCTTTTCGTCCTGTAAGCGCATTTAAGAGCGTGGTTTTTCCTGCGTTCGTATACCCAACAATGGAAACCGTTTTGAGACCCTGACGCGACCGATGCCGACGAGCAAGGTCTCGACCATTCTGATAGCTCTCAAGTTTATCTTTAAGCTTCCGTTCTTTCTCACGTAGGTGACGCTTCATGCGCTCTGTGTTCGTTTCCCCCACACCCACCGTTCCGATTCCTCCTCCCTGCCGCGAGAGTTCCATTCCCATGCCGAAAATCCGGGGCCCCATATGCCGGACACTGGCGAGTTCGATTTCAAGCTTTGCCTCGGACGTCCTAGCATGCTTGGCAAAAATTTTGAGAATCAGATCAATCCGATCCCATACCTGCACCCCATGCGGCCGCAACATCTCGCCCAAGTCATACACCTGCCGCGGTTTAAGCTGAGCGTTGATGATAAGAATATTCGCCCCGAGCTCACGAGCCTCTTTCCCGAGCAATTCTCCTTTCCCGGTCCCAATGTAGGTCTTGGGATGCGGCGCGAACCGCTTCTGCCAAGCCTTCACAATCACAATCCCACCGTAGGTATTCACCAGTTCCTCAAGCTCAACCATCCGCTCTAGAGCATGACGCTTGAGCATTTTTGGATGGATAAGATCGATAAGAATCGCTTTTTGGTTTTTCTCCATAGACGTATAGTAAAACCCAGCTACGAAGGCTGGTTTTTTGATGAGTCCTCCGTCAAGCCGGCTTTTTTCCCTTATAGATGCTGGCAATCCCAAAGAGCAGCGGATAGACATCCACGTCCACAAATCCAACATTTCGCATCAACCGACAGAAATCCTCTCCACAGGGAAATTGTTCAATAGTGGAATTTAAATAGCGGTAGGCGCTAAAATTTCCCGAGATAATCCCACCAACCCACGGAACAATCGATCGTAGATAGGAGAGGTAGAAAAATTTCAAAACAGGATGTGAAGGCAAAGAAAATTCCAAAATGCAGGTCTGTCCATCCGCTTTGAGAACTCGATGCATTTCTGCTAGTACATCAGATGGATCTGGGACATTCCGAATGCCAAAGGCGATCGTTGTCCCATCAAATATAGCTTGATTAAATGGAACATGTCTGATGTCTCCCTTCGTCAACTGAATTTTAGAATTGAGCCCTCGTCGCGATATCTTTCTTTCTGCGAGTTCAAGCATGTTTCCTGATAAATCAATCCCTATCACTTCCACGCAAGGCATATGCCGCACAAGCGCAATAGGGACATCAGCCGTGCCTGTGGCTAAATCAAGAATACGTTGATGAGGGCTTGGCGGAAATAATAGGGATAAACGTCTGCGCCAGTACACATCAAAACCGAATGATAATAGATGATTGAGGAAGTCATACTGAGCATAAATGCGATCAAATATTTGCCAGGAATTTTTTTTCGAAGCCTGCATACAATTGTTGACGTTGCGATAACCAAAACCGCCCTTGCGGACGGTTTCAATTGTACACGAGTTTAAAGCACTGAGTCCTTGGCGCTCTTAGCGACACGGAACTTTACAACGGTCTTGGCTGGAATTGAGATGGACTCTCCAGTCAATGGGTTGCGTCCCTGTCGGGCCTCACGACGCTTCTTTACGAGCTTACCAAGTCCTGGAAGATTGAACTCTCCGCCGGATTTGACCTCCTTGAGGGCCAATGCAACGAAGGCATCCCACTTCTCACCAGCATCTTTCTTGGAAAGGCCGAACATATCACCGACCGTTGCCATGAACTGGCTCTTAGTCATTTTTGCCATAGGTGTGGAAAACTTATGTTTTAACGGTTTTCATGTTAGCACGGGGTCAAATATTTGAAAACAGCTGGATTTAGAGCATGTTCATAACTGCGTCAAGAGTAAAGGACTTATTTTAGGAGCGAGAAGCGGCCCAAGCTCGGGCTCGCTCCAGATCATCGGCGATAATCTTAGCCATTTCTTGTTCTCCAGGGAACGGAATGACATCGCGCAGTTTCTCCATCAATACAACATCGATCCGCTTGCCGGTTAAATCTTGATTGACCCCCAAAAGATGCACTTCCATTTTGAGATTGTATCCCGTTCGTCCGTCACTTATGCAGATGAGGGCGTCATGCCAAACCCCATCAACCTCGGCCTCCCCCACGTACACACCAAGGGCTGGAATAAGAACCCCCTGTTCTATGGCAATATTCGCTGTGGGACATCCCAAGCTCGTAGCCATTCCTTCCCCGCGTTCAACTCGTCCACTCAACGTGAGCTTCATACAAATCTATAGAACTACTTTTTGAACGCTTTCACAAGGTGAAGCGCTGCCTTCACAATCGGAACCATGTCTGGATAGCTTGAAACACGCTCAACCTTCGAAAATGGGATCCACTTTGCTTCGTACACATGCTCGTCTGGATCTGGATGGAGCTCGCTGTGCTCCCTGGCCTCAAACAAATAGTAGTGGATGTCTTTATGGATGAGCTGACCCTTCTTGTGAAATTTATCTCGAAACCAGATGTCAATCTTCCCTAGGTAATCCAAGAGACGAATTTCATCCAGCCCAAGTTCCTCAAGTGTTTCCCGCGCCGCCGCCTCCTCAATATCTTCGCCTTCTTCAACGTGCCCTTTGGGGAAGGTCCACTTTCCATACGAGTCCTTCATCACGGCAAAAGAAACATTGCTTCCAGTTCGTCGGAACACAATACCACCAGCAGAGACCTCACGTGAGACAGGCTCTCTTTTGGTTGGCTTTTGGCTCTGAGATTTATTGGGTTTGTTGGACTTGGGTTTCTTCTGCAACATATGTTCCTGCGAGAATTTCCCGCGCGACATCATCTTGAGGATCCTCCTGTGCTTGATACTGCTCAGCCGTGTACTCGACAACCACATCAGGAGCAATACCTTCTTCATTTATAGAGCGGCCGTTTGGCGTGTACCAGGAGGCTGTGGTGATCTTGACCGCCGAACCATCTGGTAACTCTCGATAATCTTGAACAGAGCCCTTTCCAAACGTTTGTGTTCCGACAATGGTTGCATATCCGTAATCCTGCAAGGCCCCAGAAACAATCTCTGAAGCCGAGGCACTTCCGCCATTCACCAACACAACCGTGGGAATTCCTTCAAGTCTTGGTGCGGAAACACCAGAAAAGGACTGAACCTCAGCCTGAGAGCGCTCGATCACAACATCGTCATAGCCAACCCACGCCGAGGCAATATCAATCGCGGTTGTGAGAAGCCCTCCGGGATTCCCTCGGAGATCAAGAATGATTCCCGTGACCCCAGAACTTAGGGCCTCCTGGATAGCCTGAGAAAAGAGTTCCGATGTATCGTGGTTAAACGTTGAGATGGAGATGGTCATGATATCTTGATCATCGGTACTCCATTTCACGCTATCGATAACAATCTTGTCGCGAGTAATGGTGTACTCCGTGAGTCCATCAACTCCCTCTCGAGCAATGGTCAAAACAACCTGCGTTCCTTTTTCTCCGCGGATAAGTATGACAGCTTCCTCAACGCTCATGCCGGTCGTCTCCATTCCATCGATTAACATAATCCAGTCACCTGGTAAAAGGCCCGCCTGATCTGCAGGTAATCCATCCAGGGGCGATACAATCTGTAGACGATCATCCTTGATTCCGATCTCGGCTCCGATTCCCTGGAAGGAACCCTCAAGACTTGCCGCAAACTCCTCAGCTTCCTCTGGGTCAAAATAGACAGAGTATGGATCGTCCAATCCAGAAAGAAGTCCCTTCAATGCCCCATAGTACAGATCGACATCCGAAACCGGCTGCTGATAAAACCCTTCCTTTACGAAACTCCAGATATCCCAAAATTGCTGAAAATCGACATCTTGTGCTAAATAGCTTGGCACATCCCCCTGTCCTATGACCTGCCCCTCCCCTTCAGGAACGACACTCGCAACACCTCTCGCCTGACCAATGAAATATCCCAAGCTAAACGTCACGATAACGATGAGGGTGATAGAAAGAGCCAGGAGGGAACGTGGAGCGGGTCGCGAAAATGTCGCCATAGATGCGTCTAGGATATACAATGAAGCGTGATATGTCCAAGTCATTACGACTATTCCTGTTTCTTCTCTTTGTCGCTGCTTTTTTCATTTCCGCCCCTGTTGTTGTTTTGTATACAGCCGGCTATCGATTTGATCTCACGCATGGTCGCATCGTCCATACAGCGATCCTCAATATCACAAGTGAACCGCGAAGCGCGAATGTGCTTATTGATGATGAGACATCAGCGAACGATAAAACACCTGCGGTCATCGACACGATTACACCAGGAGAGCACCGCGTCACTCTTGAAACATTAGACTACCTCCCCTGGGAGACACTCCTCACATTTGAAAGTCGGGAAGCCCGGGTTATCGGACCCATCATCTTATTCCTTGATGAGGCACCAACCCTTCAGGAAACAATGGTAGCCTCATTGACCTCAACGCATGAATTAACCAATCGTATTGCCTATGTCACGCAAGAAAGCTCATGGTTAGAAGTCTGGGTTGTGGAAGCCGCGGATGGTGGGAAGAAACTCCTCATGCGTCTGCCGTATATAGACTCCAGTGAATACTCCCTCTCTTGGTCGAAGAACGGTACCTATCTCGGACTCATCGAACAGCATGGGTCACAACAGGATCTGGCCGTAAGTCGAGTGAGTGATGGGACAGCGATTTCCCTTCCGGAAGTCACTCAAGATATTGAGGACAGTTGGTGGGATCTTGGTCATGAATCGTATCTCTATGTCCAAACAGGAACTCAGATCAACCGAATTGACGCGACAACAGGAACTCAAACAACCCTCCCGTACACCGCCGACCGTATTTCGACCTATGGCAGCTCTGAGGTGTCCCTTTCTTTAAGCAGTAACCGTACCGTCGTTTCCTATCAAGAAGGAGAAACGGCCTCAATTATCACCTATCTGCCGTTGGGCACCTACCAGTTTGTTCCGGCACCTACGGGACTCGTGGCCCTTCACGAACAGAATCGTAACCGTCTTATCCTCCTGGACTTGGGCAATCGAGAACAACCCATTCTCCTCAACGAGGAGGCAACCCTTTGGAAATGGCATGCGTCTGGTGATCTCCTCTTGTACTCGAGCGGTTATGACCTCAAACGCTATGTGCGCTCTGCTCATGAGACAGAAACACTGACGCGCCTCTCCACCCCTATTGAAGAACTTGATTGGTATCCCAAAGGCACCTGTGCGGTCTACCGCTCAAGTGGGGTCACCGTCGCTCTGAATCTTGACGGCTCGAATACTCTCTCACAAACCACTCTCGCCCAGGGCCTGGAAGGATCATTCTGGATCAGTCCGGATGGCCTGACGCTCTCAACACTCTTCCAAACCCAATCCGGATGGGAGTGGTGGACAAGAGCCCTGCAAAACTAAACAAGAGCTCGGCTCTTGTTTAGTCTACACTTTTTTTCCAAGCCACTTCATCGAATACTTGATCCAACTTTCAATGTGTGCGCGGGTTTGACGGTTGTGGAGGAGCTGGCTAAACATCCCCGAACCCTTTGCAGAATCTTTTGCGTAGGCATGATAGACGACTGCCTCTGGCAAATAGTACACCGGCCGGCCTCGATCCCAGCACTGCCGACACAAATCTACATCCTCATAGTACATAAAGTACCTTTCATCGAATCCTCCAAGCTCATGGAAGAGCTTCCCGTCGATCATAAAAGCAGACCCTTGTACCCAGTCTACAAGCCGACGTTTGTCATGGGCAAAGTCCTCCATCAGGAAGGCGGCACGATGTGCCTGTGCTTTTTTTTCGTCCATGAGCGACGTGCGTTGCGCCAGCGGCGTGTACCAGGCGGGAAAGCGTCGGCAGGTTTCTTGAACGCGACCGTCCATGTACAAAATTTTCGGCGCGACGATCCCCACTTTTGGCTCCTGCTTAAGAAAGGTATACAGCCGGTCGACCGCAGTGAGATCATCGATGCGCGTGTCAGGATTGAGAAAGAAATAGTAGTCCGCATCGACCTCGGAGGCTCCGCGATTACACGAGGCACCGAACCCTGGATTCTGGTCACGTAAAATCACAATCGCCTCGGGCACATGTTGCTTCACATAGCTATGTGCATCGAATGCAGTCGAAGCATTGTCCACGAGAATAAACACTACTCGAAGTGAGGTTTCCTGTGTCAGACGTTGAACCGATTGCAAACACTCCTCGTGAAGCTTATTGGCGGTCACGGTCACAATAGCGACATCGAAATGTTGTTTACGTATCTCGTTCATACACGAAAACGATCTGCAATCCACGCGGCCACAACGACAAACGGGCGCAGAATAAGGACGGTCCAACCCTGCCACGCGGGATGCCATTTCAAAAAGTACTGTGCCATGCTTTGGCTAAATCGTGCTTGTTTAATCGCAAGATGCTGCTGCTTGAACGATTGTCCAACAAGGTCCGTGCAAGAAACATCCGCACTGTACCAAATCACGTACCCCGCCTCACGCACCCGACGGCAGTAATCTACTTCTTCGAACCAGATAAAAAACCTCTCTGCATCGAGTTGGCCGATCTTCTCGTACACCTCTCGACGAAACGCGAAATAGGACCCTCGAACCTGATCAACGACTTGCGACTGTGTGTAATCGAAATCTGTCGCCAGATACCGGTTGGTCACACGAGGAAAAACCTTTGCAACCTTGAGAAGGATAGCGAGTTGGTCAGTCAGCTGAGGGTCACGACGAACCGATGAAACAAGGGATCCATCGGGCTTGAGCAACTTCACCCCCATGACACCAATATCCTGACGCCGCCGAAGTGTTTCGACGGTGTGTTCAACCACATGTTTTCCCAAAAGCATGTCCGGATTGAATAAAACAAGAATCTCACCTTTGGCAAGCTTCAATCCCTGATTACACGCATACGCGAATCCACGGTTCGCATCGTTTTGAACGAACGCAACTTTAGGAAACCGTGTCCGCATCATGGTCGGGGTGCCATCGTGCGAACCGTTATCAACCACAATCACTTCGATTTTATAGGGCGACGAAATAGAAAGAATCCGCTCGAGGTTACGTACGAGGGCTTCTCTGACATTCCAGGAGACAATGATGAGCGAGATCGTGGGCATGTTAGAGCTCAACAAAGCTGTTATCGCCAATGATGAGTCGGTGGCCTGTTTTAGGATGGGAGCGTCGGTAATCCACCAACTGCGCGTTCAATCCAATAAGACTGTTTACAATGCGGCGCGTGGTGTCGATTTTCGCTCCTTCAAACACGATTGAATGTTCAATTTCCGTGTTCAGAATGTGAACCCCATCCCCTATTGCTGTATAGGGGCCAATGTAGCTTGATTCGATTTTACAATTCTTTCCGATGGTGACGGGTCCACGAATCATGCAGTCCGCGGTAATGATGGATCCTTCTCCGATGGCGACAGGACCTTGAACTTGTGCGTCTTCGTGTGGCTGACAGTCAAAACAGAATTCCTCGCGTGGCGTATCATCCATGATAAGTGCATTGCCCTCAATAAGAGCGTCTGGTGTTCCTGTATCCTTCCACCATCCTGTAATCTCTTCATGCCCTACGTTTCCGTTTTGGATATACCACGTAATCACGTCCGTGATTTCGTACTCACCACGACGAGATGGTTCGATCGTTTTGTACGCATCGAAAAACTTTTCATTGAACAGATAGATTCCTGTCACAGCAAAATTCGAGGGAGGATCTTTTGGTTTTTCGATCGTGCGTTTGAGTGTCCCGTCTGGATTGAACTCAGGCACACCAAACCGTTGCGGATCCTTCACGCGTGAAAGCGCAATCATACAATCGAGTCCCTCTCGTTGGAATCGCTCAACGAATCGATTGATGGAGCCCAAAATAATGTTATCGCCCAAGAAGAACAAAAACCGTTCTCCCTTCAGGTGCTCCTCAGCATTCGCCACAACGTGAGCAAGACCCTTCGCCCCACCGCGTTGTTCGAGGTATGTGATTTTCGCACCAAAAGCCGTGCCGTCGCCAAGGCTATCACTCATGTACTTCACCTCGCCTGGATTCACATTGATAATGATGTCGTGAATCCCCGCGTCGGTAATCTTCTTGATGACATACCAAAGCATTGGCTTATTGGCCAATGGAATGAGATGTTTGTTGCGTGTCCAGGTAATTGGACGTAAACGGGTGGCGTGGCCGCCAGCGGCAATGAGGGCTTTCATAATGGCGACAGCTTATCAATTTCCTAGAAGATTACAAGCAAAGAAAAATCCCTGGATCCGAGGAGGACCAGGGGTGTTGAGGGGCGGGACCGACTAGCCGAAGCTGACCAGTCCGGCCTCGACCAAGGCCGTGATGAGCACGGCACGGCCAGGGATGTCGGGGGAATTCCTGAAGAAGTCCTCCACCGGGACCCAGCTGGGATCGGAGAGGGCCTCGGTGGGTGCTTGACTGGAGAGACCCTGAACCGCACCACGCAGGCGAGCCGAGTTGATGAAACTGGGCACTCCTACGGCCGTCCCCGCGAGGGCTGCACCGCGCGAGTTGCTCGTGCGGTCGAGTTCCATGAGCTTGGGACCGCCCTTGCCGGTGGCGACCGGACGCGGGACTTCCACCGTTTTGACGAAGACTCTACCTTCGGGAGACCGGGCGATCATCGCCTGGATCTTTCCAACGAAGCCCGAGAGGCTCTGAGATGGAGACGCGGGATCGGGTTCCTCCACCGTGACGGGTTGGGTGTAGCCGACATCGTCGACGACCACCGCGAAGAACCCCCAGCCGATCTTGCGGGCGAGCACAGGTGCACCACCGGTGAGGTCCATGACCCAGACACCGTTGTAGGCTGCGCGCGCCGCCTTCGCTTCAGGCGAATCACCCTGGGCCTCGCAGGCCTTGTTCGTCCTCTCCACGAGCTGTTCCGACGAGAGAGTCGGGTCAACACTGAAGAGGGCATCTGAACCGAAGTGATCCAGGAGAAAGGTACGCCAGGTATGGAAACCAATCGGAACGATCAAGTTGCCCTCCGTCCGACCAGGTCGGACCTACGGTGAAGAATTAGGGGAAACGGCCCACTCCGGCTCAGGTTGACCTAAGCCAGGGCAGATTACTAAAGGCCCACTATTTTGTCTAGAAGAAAAAGCAGCCGGCGTATGGCTGCTGGATCCAGGCGTATTGGTCATGATTCCCCACAGGAACCATCACCGACGCATCTGGACTAGAAGGAGATTCCGCACAGGGCGAGGGCACCTAAGGTGAGGCCGTCGTCGAGCTCGCCTGAATCGACAAGCACTCGAAGTTGGACGGGGGTGAAGAGCCGTGAGTCTCCGATGATCTCGAGGTCTTCTGGGCGGGCCCTCCCGACCGAATCGATCTGCGCCTCCACAACAAACTGGGAGTGGAGGAAGAACGTTGGATTGACATTGATGCGACCGCGGACCCTGGCCTTGCTGATGCGGAACCCAGCCTCCTCGAGGGCTTCGAGCTTGGCCGACTTCACAATGAACTCCACCAGGTCCATCTCTCCGGGTTCAGTGGTGATGAGGCCACGAGGCACCTCCCACTTCCACTCACCGAGACTCCCAACGAGATTGGCCCAGAGATCCTCGGTCTGGAGACGTATGATGTACTCGCTTCCCGAACGGGGCAGCAGTCGCTCACCGACCATCCGGAAGTTCCGCACCAGGCCAATGCGGTCGCCCAGCCGACATAGCACGATGGCACCAGCGTTCTCGACGATCACCGGCTGGTCGTAGAGTGGGACCCGCTCACCGCCGAGCAGCTTCCACAGGACAACACGCAGGAATGCCCAGCCACGAGGGTTTTGCAGCCCCCCCCACGCCCTGCGACGTCGGCGTCCAGCCGACGACGGGCTTCTGCCAGGGGTTGTTCTTATGAAAATGGCGCTCCTCAAGAAGCACCATTCCACCATCTTTTTCTTTTCGATCTTCCTGGTCCACCATGCACCTCCTTGGCTATGGCAGAAGAAGAACATACACGACATAGCCGTCATTGTCAATCATAAAACCGAGCCTTCGCTCGGTTTCCTATTAGTCATGACAGTGACAATTATCGCCACATCCGCCGCCACGTTTGAGCCATGCGTACTTTTCCATGGTGTCGCGCAATGCTTCCTCGACGGGCCGCATCGTGATTCCAACTTTGATAAGGTTCTCGGAGGCAAGGAAATTATTTGACCGTCCCTTTGCGGCGAGTCCTTGGGTTACAAGTTCGTCGTTGGAAATCCACTCACACGTATGAGTCGGGTTCACCAGCTCGCGATAGAGATCGATCAACTGTCGGTGACGCATGGTACCAGGATTCGTCACGTGGAAGATGCCCGCCGCGCGCTTCTCCAAAAGTTGGTAAAAGACGTCAATCATGTCGTCGACAATCGTCACTGAATTCTCGACATCGATCACTTTGGCGAATGCGGAAAGTTTGTCGATGAGATTCCCTGGCGCAGGCATCCAGTCAATCGGCATACGGATACGTGCGACACCAACATTGGGAAGTGTGGAAAGCACGAGATCAGCCGCCCACTTACTGCGAGAGTACACGGGAACCGGATTGCCGAAGTCTTGTTCGCGCCAGGCACGATCTTCGTGATGGGAGTCGCCGTAAAAAATACAGCCCGACCCCATGTGGAGCATGTAGACTCCTGCCTGCTGACACGCATCGGCAAGCAACAGAGGCATCATCGTATTCCCACGAATCGTTTCGAGTTGATGGTCTTCACACCAATCGACGTTGGGTTTGCCTTTTACGCCGGCCGCATTAAACACCACGTCGGGTTGGACACGTTCAATTTCGTTCAACGCATCCTCAACACAGCGAACATGCACGTCCGAAAGGACGGCCTCTTCCCCCCACGCCTGCGCACACCTCTCCCCCATGTATCCTTTTCCAAAAATGAGAATTTTCATACGCGATTTTTATATTGTTTTTCGTAGTATTCTTTATAGGCCCCCGTGCGACATCGATCAACCCACGCCTGGTTTTGCTTGTACCACGCAACCGTCTGCGCAAGCCCCTCTTCAAAACTCACACGTGGTTCCCAGCCTAGTTCATTGCGCAACTTGTTTGAGTTGATGGCGTAACGGCGATCATGGCCGGGTCGGTCCGCCACGTACTCAATCGCCTCCTCCCCGCGCCCGGTAAGCTCAATCATTTTTTTGGTGACCTCTATGTTTGGCACGCGGTAGCCCGTCCCGATGTTGTACACCTCACCCGGATTTCCCTTGTGTGCAATCAGATCGATCGCGCGGCAGTGATCTTCTGTAAAAATCCACTCACGCACCTGCATGCCGTCGCCATACACCGGAACTTTTTTCCCTTCGAGCAGATTCATGGTGAAGAGCGGGATGAGCTTCTCGGGAAACTGATACGGACCGTAAAAATTACATGAATGGGTGACGATCACGGGCACGCCATAGGTGATCGCATAGGCCTGACACAGGTGATCACCAGCCGCTTTGGATGCGGAATAGGGGGAACGAGGCTCAAACTTTGAACCCTCATCGCTCTCTCCTTCCATCACCGCACCGAACACTTCATCCGTCGAGACCTGCACGAACCGTGGTGTCTTGTGTTTGCGTACAGCCTCGAGAAGGTTGTATACGCCGTAGACATTGGTATCGATAAACGCCTTGGGCTCCAAAATCGATCGATCAACATGTGTTTCTGCTGCGTAGTTAATCACAAGATCAACCCCCTCCACAACTTTGTCGACGGCCTCTGCGTCCGCAATGTTCCCCTTCACAAACGTATAGCGCGGATCGTCCGCGACGTCGGCAAGGCTCTCAAGATTCCCTGCGTAGGTAAGCCCGTCAAAATTTAGAATCTCTACATCCGGATAGGTGCGCAGGAGATAATGAATCATGTTGGAGCCCATGAACCCAGCTCCGCCTGTCAACAATATTTTCATAGATTGAGAAACTGTTTTACTCGGAACCAGGCTGTTATGGTAATGCCGTCAATGACGTCTCCGTTCCGGATCGCTGTCTCGATTTCTTCCGCACTCAAGATGACTGGTTCTATCTGCTCGTACGCCTCGGGTTGCAAGGGAACAGACTCGAGATCCTGTGCAAGATAGACTTCCACGTACTCCGTGGAAAGAGCTGGAAGTGAATATTGTCCACCTAAGCGAATCAATGTGCTTGGACGATACCCTGCCTCTTCTTGTAGCTCACGTGCGGCTGCGCCCTCTGCCGTTTCACCCGGTTCAATGCTCGCGCCAATATGACCCAATGAAATGCCCTTACACAAATGACGATACTCACGAACAAAAATAAACTGATCCTCGCTGAGCTGGCCAATAACGGCCACGGCGTTGTGTGGATTATCGACATACCAATAGTTCCCAAGGACACCCTCGTCCGTCTCAAAATCGTCAACCTGAAAACGAACAAACTTGTTCTCGAGAATTGTTTCCGTCTTGAGTGTTTTCCAAGGTTTGAAGTCCATACTAGGCTCGAATCAGGGAGTACAGGATAAGGGGAGTGACCAACGCCAGGGCGACGACAGGGACACGATAGACCCCCAAATCCTGGGCGAGCCCCCAGGTTAGCACAGCCAAGACGACCCCGAAAGTGATCGAACACAGGACATGAACCAGGGGTCGTTGTTCGTACTCTTCCAGAACCATCGACCACAAAACGCCTAAAACAACCGTCGCCAGAAGAAAAATATGAACAGAGAAATATCGAGATACAAATCCTGGTTGCACAACATCGCTCAGCCAGAAAACGATGTACGACGTCAGACTCAGAACAAATCCTGTTCGGAGAATCACCTCAAGCGGCTTTTTTGTTTTTTGTTTCCAAATCATATGAATAGACGTCACTCGGTCACGTCTGACGTCACCAGGTGACGTCTAAAAGCTGTATTAATGCGGTTGATAAGAAGCTCCCCACCTAGCTCCTCAATGAGCGGCGTTGAAAAACTAAATTTCCACGTCTCAACTTCTTTATAGAGATCCATCGCAACAAATGGAACTGTTGCGATCAGCCAATCACCCTCCTTGCGTGGTGACTCGTACCGAGCCAGTACATAGTCAACGCCAAGTTGTTCAATCGTGGTGTAGGCATTGAGGGCGACTGGGTCTGGGTTGAAATACTGTTCCGGAGCAAACGCAAACTTCCCTTCCGTCACAATCTCGACATCTCCCGTCGGAAGTGTGATTCGCTCGAGGCCATCCTCTGTTAACGTCGCAATGTACCACTCATAGGGCTCGGCAATCTCGACCGTATGGCTGCCAGCTTGAATCGTTTGAACCCCCTCCGCATGACGTGTCTGCAAACGCAATCGTTTGGCTTCCGTATACAACGATCCTCCCTTGCCCGGTTCGCGATACCCAATCTCATCTCCCATGAAAAGGGCATTGAGGAATACGAGCTTCTGCTGAGGCGTTTGTACTTTGCGGAAGAACACATCACGCGTGGTGTTCATCACAACTTTATACACGCCCTCCGGAAGTCCGAATGCGGTGAGCGTGAGCGTTTTGAGCCCAGAATCCACAACCGCATCGTCGCTTGTGTTTCCATCGTCCCCTGCGCGTGCTTCCGCAACCGGTTGATTGTTCTCATTGAAGACCGTGATCTGCACGACATCTTCTCCCGTATCACGGTTCATATCCATGTAACTGAAGTTGAAAATCAACTTCTCATCACGGATGTAGGTCTTGAACTCATGATGACCACGCAAGGAAACATCGATCGTTTGAATCGTCTCTGTAGGTTCATACCCCTCCATTCGGTACGGAACATCAAATGAGGTGCGGTACACGGCGACGTCATCACGAGACGGAGGTGTCGCAAAAAAATCAGCGATCGAATCGTATGTTTTTTCTTTTTGAAGAAGCACGAGGCCGTCTTGGTCAAGTCGATTCCAATTCGACTCGTCGATCAAACGGTTATGAAGCGGATACAGTGTGTACGTCTCTGGGTTGACTCCCGCGAGACCACCAAGCTCGACGATAGGAAGTGCTTCATTTTGGAACCAGACTTCAAAAACAAGTTGGTCAAAAAAGTCCTTCCGATGTGGGTGAACAAAGAAAAACGCGGGGTCGGCCGTAATCGCTTGAACGGCATCCCCGTTTTCGTTCTTGTAAACATCTCCGACTCTGGTCTCGGGCTTCAACTCGTCAATGAATGGGGACGTGTCACCAACTTCATGCGTGACCACAAACACGCCGCTTGGGACAAACCATAAATTCAACAACCACCCCATGACCACACATGGAATCGCGATGAGCAGAAGCTGAATGAGTCGTGCGAGAAACATCATGGAGAAAAGATTCGATAGAGAGATTCATCCTCGTACGTCTCAATGAGTTCGATTCCGAGGTTCATACGCTTGAGGCGAGAGGTATTGAGATAGTCCATGTCTGCCTGTGGGAATGTGATGCCGTAATAATACAACGTTGTATGGTCAAGAATCGACGGCATCGCCGCATATGTTGCTTCATCACGTAATGGATACCAGACATGCCGCTGCGGGAAGAACAATTTGTCCGCACGATCAACGATAATCACGGCATTGCCCTCAGTGTACCGTAAAACGGATTCCTGAACTTGAACACTTGCGATGAGCTCGCCCTGCATTTTGAGGAGTCCATCCTGTCCCTGCACGAACGTGGCATGCACATTGAGACCCACGACCGCGAGGAGGAGTGTCGCGACGATCAGGCCACGTGCGAGAACTGATCGTCCACGCTGTGAAACCCATTGAATCGCCACCGCGATCATCGGCGTGGTGAAGAGATACATCGGTAACCAATAACGCACATAGGAGTTAGCCATCGTAATCTGTGTCGGATCTGGATTGTCATGAATCTCCCAGCTCCCATACATGAACACCAACCAAAGGCTCGCTGTGGTCGCGAGCACCATCACCCAGCGGACGGTCCGTCGATGGGGTTTTTGTGCCAGCAAAAGGAAAAAGCCAGGCAAAGCAAGAATCGACAACCACCAAAACATCGTCACGGCGTAGGCAGAGAAATGTCGCCAGGCATTCATCGGATGGAACCCGAACGGTAGAACAGCGACCGTATCAACAGAGTCCGTGGAGATCAGTTCAGTGGGTGGGGTGCCCAACGTATATCCGGTCGTGAAGGGATGACCGTAGGTGAGAAAATTCATGAGGAATAAAATACCCAGGCCCACACACAAACCAAACAAACCGGCGCGTAAACGACGCCAGGAAAGCGTACGCCACCAAATGAGACTCGCGATGGTGAGTCCGACACCAAGCCACAGGAACTCAGATGTGCGGACAAACAAGGCCAGGCCAATGAACAGTCCTGCAAGGAGCTCATTCCAGATGCTGGGATGCGTTTTGTTTGCCCCCAATGGTCGAAGCCCCCACAGCCAGGAAGCCAACACGAGAAGATCCAGAAACAAGACGTTATGCATCAGTCCTCGCGCCGAGTAATACCATACGGCTGGGTGCAATAAAAAGAGCGTAAACGCAAGTGTTCCGATTGGAACAGAAGTATACTTCTCAACAAGTCGTCGCCATCCGTGTGCGGATAGAATCGTGAGGACTGGTGTTACAAACCATAATATCATCGGTCCGAAAACCATCACGAAAAATCCGTAAATGAATGGGAGTCCAAGAAAACTTCCCGGAACAAGCTGGCCGTCGTGGGCAAGTGTGCTTCGTGGATGGAGACGGTCGAAGTTGAGAAGAAGCTCATCAACAGGCCCGCGCATGGACAATGACTCTGAAAATCTTGTCGCAAAATAGGCGTTGGCCGTTTCGTCAGGTGACACAAAAAGCGAAGCCTGATTCACTAACACAATACTTCCAACAAAAAAGAGGACGACGACAAAACTCATCCATGCCCGAGTCCACCCAAACCGCATCCTAGAGGCCATAGGTAAACAAACTGATTACCGCAAACACAAGCGCCAGCGAAAGTGTTCCAACAGAAATAGGAATGAACAGATCATACCCTGCCCATAAAGCAATAAGCAGCATGAGGACCCCAATTACCTGCAAAAACATCTTGGTTTTTCCAAACACGTTTGAACCAACATGCTTCCCTTGACGCTTGCGCATATACCCCCCAATGAGAAGGATCGCTTCCATGCTAACGATCAACAAGCCAAACAACACATTCACATGCTGTATCACGACCAAAAGAACAACCGAACCAATCAACACTTTATCGGCAAGTGGGTCATAAAAGGTCCCCCAATCTGTGACCTGATTCCGGAGTCGCGCGAGTGTTCCGTCGATCGCATCTGTGAATGCCACAAACAAAAAGAGAGGGACTCCGGCTTCAAATTGACTCGTATAAAGCAGCCAAAGGACGATGGGCGTCATGGCGATCCGAAAACAGGTCACCATGTTGGGAGTGATGAAATGTGGGATGAGAGGAATGATCGTCCAGCGCAAGACATGGTCATGCGGGAACAACTTGTGCGGATCGCGCTCAAACATATGTTAAACTAGAGGTATTCACCTCTATGTTTCATCGGGTTCAGCTTACCATTTTCTCCCTGCTGTTTCTAGCATTGTTTTTGGCGAACACAGCGCTTCTTCAGAGCCTTTGGTTGGGCCTCGTTCTGTTAGGACTGTACCTGGCCGTGTTTGGATGGGAGCTTGGTGGTGTTCTGGTTGCGAGCGAAAAAGCGGTGCTTCGTTGGTGGATCGGAATCTGGATGCTCCTATGCGCGATCCTTATCATCCTCACCGCGAGCTACTACCTTTGGACCGTCACCCTCGAAGTCGTCCTGGTCGTGGTTCTACTTACGCCAGCTGTTGTGTTGTGGGCAACAAAACGATTTCCACCACGCTCTTTGTTGAGCCACGCTCATGACCTGTGGCATGAGCACCGACACCGTCTCCCACGCCTCGTCTGGCTTGTCCTGGCCTTTATCCTCTTTCTGTTTACACTTTTCTTTGGTGCCCTCACGAATTCCCCCGTGACAGAGGCGGTACGTTCCGTCTGGGAACGACTCCCCGAGAGTCTGTTCCTCTTGTTTGCCCTCATTGTAAGTCTCGTCTTTGGGCTTCTTTGGCGAGGACGTGAACGCGCGGTGAGTCTCCTGTTTCTTTGTGTTCTCTTGTTTGCCACGCTCAGCGTGGCAGCCATCGCCTTCCCCATCGGGTTTGGATTCGATTCCTTCATTCATAAGGCAACAGAATCCCACCTCGCACAGTTCGGCACCATCACTCCAAAACCTTTTTACTACATCGGCCAATACGCCCTCGTGCTGTTTGCTCATCATGGTTTCCAAATTCCCATCGACCTCGCTGACACGTTCCTTGTCCCGTTCCTCACAGCCTTGCTGCTTCCGATGGCCTGGTACTTCGCCGCAGCACACATTACCCGCAAACGAGGAATCGCGATGCTCACCCTCACTGGCCTCTTCCTCCTCCCTCTTTCGCAATTCATCGTAACCACCCCCCAAGCTCTCGCAAACCTCTGGACACTCCTCCTCATCCTGGCCTCCGTTCCCTATCTTTTGGAGAAAGAACATCCACGACTACGCGTGCTGGCCATTGCCGCAACAGCGACGGCGCTTATCCATCCGATCGCTGGAATTCCCGCGCTTCTGTACTTCATGCTGTTATCAACGGATCCGAGTCGGACCAACCCGCGTACCCCCAAAACCAACCGACTCGTGCGTCTTTGCCTGATCACGTTTGCCTGTATCGTCCTGCCTCTCTCTTTTCTTCTCAACAGCCTCCTGAGTGGACAATCCTTGGGGCTCAACACAGCTGCCCTCAATCCTCTCACGTGGATCTCACGCTTGAACTTTGGTGTCTTTTTTGAAAATCGTTTCTCCCCCCTCTTGGATTTTGTCTACCTTTACGGACTCAATGCCATGGTGATCCTGGTTCTGATTGCCGCGTTTGCTTGGCTCGAATATCACCGTGACCTCTCACGTCGATTACGCGCGCTTCTCCTGATGGTTCTGGCACTGGGGGTGAATTACCTCATCATGTCCACGTTCCTTGAATTCACCTTCCTCATCGACTACGAGCGTCTAAACTATGCGGCTCGCCTCTTACCGCTCATCGGCTTCTTCCTCGCCCCCTTGCTCATCCTCGGGCTCGGACATGTTTTTGTAAACGTAAAAGGACAGCCCATTATATTACGAGCGGTTGTATTTGTTGCGCTCGTGGCTATTGCTTCAAGCACGTTCTATCTCAGCTATCCGAGGCGTGATGCCTATGAAACAAACCGAGGGTTCAATGTAAGCCAGGCCGACATCGATGCCGTGCATCTTGTTGAAACAATGGCGGACGGCGTGCCTTACCTCGCCCTAGCAAACCAATCTGTGTCAGCGGCAGCCATCCAAGAAATTGGCTTTCGGTATTACGGAGATCTTTTCTTCTATCCAATTCCAACCGGCGGCGAACTCTACACCTCTTTCTTGGCAATGAACGAACTCCCCAGTAGAGAGAACGCCGAGCAAGCACTCAAACTGGTCCCACAGCACGGCGATGTGATGACCCTTTTCTTCCTTGTGAACAACTACTGGTGGGACGCGCCACGTATCATCGAGACAGCCAAGACGACCGCTGACGACTGGAGAAGTCTTGGTGACGGACAGATCTACTTGTTCCGTTACGACCTCACAGTGGTTGACGAAACCCCATAGTTGACGTAGCCTTTCCCCTCCCGCAACCGTGGAGAGAGCCATGAAGTTCATGCTGACCCTGATGGTCTTTCGCGAAGGTGAAAACCAGGGGGAAATCGACGTGCTGTGCGAGTTCCCCGACGCGCTTGCGGCGCTCCGTGCGGTCGCCCAGCTGAGCGCGGCCAACTCGCTGCTCTACACCCACCGGGATGTAAAGGCTTTGCTCAAGGGTCTCCCCAAGGGAGCCCTGGCTCACCTACAAAAGGGAATGGGCGAAGGAATCGTCGTCCAGATCAAGGAGGTGCGTGAGTACCGTCCGGAGATCCCGGAGGAGCTCCGGGCGAATCCGCGGCTGATGTACCACCTGGCCGCCTCGCAGCTGCCGCGCAAGGTCCCGCCCGAAGGAATTTTCGAGGTCCAATACACGGGCCAGGTAAACTGACGTCTTTCTCAACACGACCACCCACCAGGTGGTTTTTCCTTGTACGAAAAAAGAGGCGTATGCCTCTTGCGTTGATCCATCAGGCGCGCAGAGTGTCTGTGGACTGAAGATGTTCGAGCTGAGCGAATAGAGCGTTACCCTCTCGCAGCTCATCACGTGTCCCTTGCGCCACGATTCGACCTTCATCGACCACGAGGATCAAGTCCGCGCGCTGGATCGTGGAGAACCGGTGCGCGATGACAATGGTCGTGCGGCCCTGGCGGAGCGTTTGAAGGGCCTCCTGGATCCGACGCTCGGAAAGCACGTCCAGACTGGCAGTGGCCTCGTCGAAAATGAGAAGACGCGGATTGCGGAGGATCGCGCGAGCGATACCGATGCGTTGGCATTCGCCACCTGAGAGATCTAGACCCCTCTCACCCACGATGGTGTTGTATCCGTCAGGCTTGCGCACAATAAAATCATGCGCGCCCGCAAGGGTTGCTGCCGCGATGATCTCCTCTTGCGTGGCATCAGGCCGACCGTAGGCGATATTCTGTCCGATGGAGATTGAGAAAATCTCCACCCGTTGAGCCACGATCCCGAGCTGTGCGCGGTAGTCCTCGAGGCTGAGAACTCGCAGGTCCTGACCGTCGACGAGGATGGCGCCACCCTTAGGGTCGTACGCCCGGAGGAGCAGGCTGACGATGGTCGATTTCCCTGACCCTGATGGCCCGACGATCGCGAGCATTTGCCCGGACTCAACCAAGAAGCTCACATCGTGCAACGCGTCGCCATCGCCGTTGTAGGCAAAGCTCACCTGTTTGAACTCGATGCAGCCTTGAAGTTGCCTAACCCGCACCGCCGTGGGGAGACTGATGACCTCGGGCTCCTTGTCCAAGAGGTCCATGAGATGCAGGAGGCTCTCCTGGTGTCGGCCAAGGTCGATCCACTGCCGACTCAGTCGGCGACAAGCACCAAGGAACCGGTCGTTGATCTGGAGCAGCATGACCATGGTGCCGAGCGTCAAGGTTTGCTGTTCCATTCCCCACAGACACAAGAGAATCACGAACGCAGCCGAAGCGTTTCCCAACCCATTCCGAAGGTAGCCACCTAGAGAAATCCGCACCCATTGCGTCCACTCATTGTCATGAACTTTCGTATGAGCACTCTCAATGCGCGAACGTTCATGGGCTTCCCGGCCGAAGGCTTGTACTGTGGCAATGTTGCCGAGCGCTTCGTTAGAAACGGTTCCTGCCTCTTGGTACAACTCTTCGAGTCGTTGACGAAATGGGGTAAGTGTTCGGAAGTCGTAGTACGACCACCATGCGCTCACCAGACCCAACCCCAGACTCAAATATGCCACGACAGGATAGAGCCAGAAGAGGGTGACGAGGTACACGGGAATGGTCACCGTTTCAGGAATAGCCCTTCCGAAGACCTCATCACTCAGACGACCAGCTGCGTTCACTCCGCGGTTGATCTTGGTCATCTGACGACTAGTGCGCTCCCGGATGTGGTGGCCGATTGAGAGCTTGAGCAAATGGTTCATCACCTGGATAGGCATCAGGCGATTGATCCCGAGCACAAGCTTTAACCAGGCACGCTGCTGAATCAGGTCAACTCCGCTCGTAGCCAGCTCGACAATAGCTCGAGCCGTAAGAATCAAAACCGCGAGCCACCACATCGTGTTGGTCATAGGCATGAAACCTTTGAGCCAAAGGATGACTTCCGAACTTGCTCCTTTGTCGGGCATGGCCCATTCGTTGAGCAGGTCAAAGATGAGCTTGTTCAGGTATGGACCCGCGAGGCCCATGAGGATGCTCAGCGCCACCCAGGCGAGAGCGAAGAAGATATCTCGTTTGAAAGGACGGAGCATCGCCCAGTAGCGTCTCCAAAACGTCATGGCTACTCCTTGCAGGGTTACAAGAACCCCGACTAGATCTGGTTAAGCGAACGCAAAAGAATACTGATTTTTTCCATTTTTGTCAACCGTGACAATAGCCGAATCTCCGCCATTCAATGAAAAAAGAGGCGTATGCCTCTTTGTTACACAATCTCCTTGATGAGCTCCTCCAGTCGATCGACATAGCGCTTGATGGAGTATTTCTCTGCTTGGTGACGAATGGCGTCACTCTTTGCCCACCACTGGTCACGAGCTTCGTGAATCTCCCACATGCCCCGAGCCAAGTCCTTCTCATCTCCTGGTTGTACAAGCAGCCCCGTTTCACCCTCGATTACCAACTCAGGAATTCCCCCAACGTTGGAAGCAATCACGGGAACACCTACGAGATAACTCTCATAGATCACGGTTGGCGAATTTTCGTAACAGGTTGACGGCACCACAACCGCATCGGTTGTGCGCAGAAGTTGAATCAGATGATTGAGGGAAACAAATCCATGAAAACGAATACGCGTATCAAGATCGGCACGCGAGGCAACATATTCCGACATGTTCCCCTCTCCTGCAATATGTAGTTCTATCTCCTCTCCCAACTCATCAAGAGCGGAGAGAAGTTCGCGAATCCCTTTATGCTCTTCCAGCTGACCGACATACAAAAACTGTGTTTTTGAAGCCTTCCGTTCTCCTCGAACACGTACCTGATCCGGGGGCATGGGATTGGGAAGAATTTCAAAACGTGAATCCGTAAAGAGTCCTCGTCGCCGGTAAAAATCGGCCAAGAATTGAGAAGGTGAAAGGAGAAGATTTGGCTTCCCCATTTCTCGCTTCACCCCACGCTCGTAGCATCGACGAAGAAAAGATCGATTGAGCCAGGCATGTTCTTGTCCCACAATCAACAATCCACTTGGCACAGAAAGCTGGACGTCGTGAAGTGTATGGATGTGCACAACGCCCTGACGTTGAATTTCACGAGCAATCGAAACACCAATCCCCTTCAGATTGTGCGTGATGATCAGATCGGGATGTTCGTCCCGAATGACCATCCGAATAGCACAACGACCTGAATAACTAAACAGATCCACAAGATGCCAGATCACCCGAAGAGGAAATGGAACCCGCCCGTCTTGGCGCAGGTAATAGACATTGAATGGAAAGAACCGATACACGGCCTCGAGGGTGCGTTCGCGAATGCGAGGGAACAAACTTCGGACTCCCTCAAATGGCTGGGTGGTCAACACAAAGACATTATGGCCACGCTCATAGAGCGCATCCGCAATGCGTTGGGCGACAAGTTCCGCGCCTCCACGCGCGTCTGGGGGATATAAGTTTGAAACAATCCCAATCTTCATACTAGTAGTGCCTCGTTGACTGCTGTCCTAAAACTGAATCGTAGGTTCTCTCGAGGCGATCAATCAAGGGGTCCCAGGCGTACTTTTGTTCGGCGTTTTTTCGAGCAGACATGCCAAGGCGTTCGCGCAAATCCACTTGTTCAAGGAACAGAAGAATGGCCTTCTTGAGCGAATCAACGTCGCCCGGCGGAACGAGTAAACCCGTATCACCATCCAAAACGACCGTACGAACACCGGGAAGATTCGAGGCGATTGATGGAATTCCGCTCGCCGCCGCCTCTAATGCCACGAGGCCAAATGCTTCCGCGCGCTTGGTCGATGGGAACAGATGGAAGCTCGCAAGACGGTAATAGCGCGGAAGATCTTCATGTGTGACAGAACCTGTAAAGGTCACCCGACTCTCAATCCCCTTGTTCTTCGCAAGAGCGCGATATGTTTCTTTCAGACCCCCATCCCCCACAACCACCAACTGCCAATCATACTCAACCAAATCCTCAAGCGCTTCCAAGAGTTGTGGAAGTCCTTTAAACGCATGGGCTGCATCCAATCCACCCACAAAAAGGAGGATGGGCATCTTATGCGGAATGCCGTGGCGCTCGCGCAACTCGACCTCTTCTCCAGGATGGAATCGCTCGAGATCAACACCAAATGGATGCTCTTCAATGCGATCCATCACATCAAGCTCTGCAAGCGCGCAGGATTTCGCGTAGTCCATGGAACTCACCAAGATCCGATCAACACGATTCACAAGCCATGGAAAAAGGAGTCGACGATGTGCGCTGAAGATTGCCCCTTTCATCCCATCTGCCGCGGCGTCCATATGGTATGTCATAACAAGTCCCTGATCGGGACGCATCGCTTTGCGCACAATTACCGGTTCGGCGCCTCCAAAAAAGGGGTAGTGAAGGTGAACCAGGTCGAAACCTGAAAGACGATGAAACAGCGAGGGGAGCACTCCGGCGTTGCCAATGTGCAGAACAGATGGAATTCGATGTATGTGTCGAGCATCTTCTTCAATCTGGTGGTCTTGAATCGTGAACACGTGCACGTTGTATCCACGTTCGCGCAGTCGCTCGACATAGTCAAACGCAACATTACCCATCCCCCCTCGATAAGGTGGGTAGGTACAAACAACGTGGGCAATCGTGGTTTTCTGTTTGTCCATGCTTAAGGAATGAGACGTTTCAGGAGCACCCAAAGCCCTGCGAGTACGGGATTGATAAGCCCGTCGACAACGGGACTGCTGGTTTCTTGGTGTTCGATCTTTCCCGTCCAAAGTCTCACGATCTCTCCATCAGAGACCCGACGAATCAATCGACTCTCATGACGCTTGCGTGCGACATAACGCCAGGTCCGTGGGCTCAAAAGATTCACATACACAAGAAGCTTCTGTTTGATCCAACCGCCCTTGATCGCAAAGAGGAGGAGTCCACACTCCGCGGCAAACATAAACGGCGAAAGCAGGAGGAGGGTCCACACGCGCAGATGCGATGTATGCACGAGCATCCGGTTACGTTCCATCCAATAAAATTTTTTAATTGAGCGCTTAAATTCGTAATCGTGATAGGCAATGGAGTCGACGGCCAACACATTCTTGTAGCCAGCCAGACGAATACGCCATCCGAGTTCAAGATCTTCGTGATAAAGAAAAAGAAACGCGTCGAGCAGTCCAACCTTCTTCAGAACACTTGCACGAAACAATACCGCCGCCCCACTGGCGTATGCTATCTCAACTGGGGTCAGGTCTCCAGTCTCCGGTTTTTGCAATTTCAAGGCTTTTCTATCAAAACCGGAGACTGGAGACCTGACCCCACTCCACGTTTTTCCGTTATCGCGAGCAAAACCAAGACCCAAAAAGTGCACCATGCCGCCGGTCACATTGACGACGTTTGGATGCTTCCAAAGCATAATACGTGATTGAACCGCACCAATCTTTTCATCCGATTGTGCCAACTTGACGGCTTCCATGATGGCATCTGGATGTAATTTCGCGTCTCCGTTTAAAAGATAGACAAACTCAGCACCGCCCAGGATCCCATGACGCATGCCGATGTTATTCCCTTCGGCAAATCCAAGATTTGTTGCGCTGGGGAGGTAGGTAATCCCTGTTTGCTCGCGCAACCAGTCCTGACTCCCATCCTTAGAATCGTTGTCCACAGCGATGATATCGAGATGTTCGGCTGGGTAGTTGAGACGTTTGAGCGACTCAAACACATCGGTTAGGTAGGACCGATTGTTGTAACACAGGTACACGATCGCAACGCGTGGCATCATAGCTAGTCTTTTTTCTCTAAGTCATCTAGTGAGAGCTTCCGCACAAGTCGCGTAATTTCAGACTCAACATGTTCGATCTTGATGTACACGCGGAAGACAAGATAGAACAACGCCACAAGCGAGGCATAAATAACGACATCGGCCCCACGACCAACCCCCACAATGCGAGCGGCGGCGTCAGCGGTTTGCGGAAGCAGAGCTACAACGCCTGCGGTCGTCCAAAACAAGATCCAAAAAAGGAGCCACGCAATGGTGAGCGCCCCCCGCTTAAATTGGAACATCGTCCGCGTGATGGCAAAAAGAGCAAACACGATGATCAAAATCTGAATCACGGACATAGTTATTGGTTAATACGCCGAAGAACAAGTTTAAGCAAGGTCTTGAGACCCACAAAAAAACTCTGACCCTTAGACAGAGAGTACTCCGTGTAGATCGCCTTAATTGGCACCTCCACGAGCGTTAATCGATTCCGCTTGGTTTCGGCAACAAGTTCAGAGGACACCTCCATGCGGTTTGTCTTAATCTGAATCTTCTCAAGCGCGGAGGCTGTAAACGCTCGAAATCCTGACTGACTATCCGTAACCCATGCACCAAACAAGAAAAACGTGACGAGGTTCCCTAGCAGCTGTGCGACACGCCGATACCATGGCATTCCGACAAGTCCTGTAAGCATGCGCGATCCAATGACCACATCTGCCCCCTGTTCAATCGCTTGGATGAATGACTGAATTTCAACGGGATCATGTTGTCCATCTGCATCCAAGGTGATAACCACATCCGCTCCCAGTTTCTGCGCCGCGGCAAATCCGGTTCCAATGGCTGCTCCTAACCCTCTATTGATCCCGTGCCGTACCACGGTCGCCCCTTGGGCACCAGCTATCTCAGCCGTCCGATCTGTGCTTCCGTCGTCGACAACAATAATCCCGTCAACATAGGCACGGGTGATAGTGAGAACATCGGCAATAGTGGCTTCCTCATTGTAGGCAGGAATGACCGCAAACGTCTTCATAGGCCAGAGAGAAGCAACTTGTTGGCTTTCATGTATTCAATCGTCTGACGCAATCCGTCTTCAAGGCGAACGAGTGGGAACCAGCCAAGTTCCTTTGCACGTTCAATCCGAGGCAGAGCAAGCTCGGAAAGGAAGACAAAATTTTCACCTTCAACAATCTGTGAGCTTGATTCGGTCATCGCAATCACTTGTTTGGCAACATCTTCAAGGGAGAGATCTACATCCGATCCAAGATTCACAGGACCTGCGTACTCAGAAGCCCCCATGATTCGAACAATCCCATCAATCACATCTGTGATGTAGGCGAGCGATGTGCGGAATCCTCGCCCCCCATACATCACAAGGTCCTTTCCATCCAATGCGTTCAAAATGAAGTCCGGAATAAGCTGTCCATCAAACAGCGGCATGCGCGGCCCGAATGTCCGGAAGATGCGAGCGATACGGATTTCCAGACTGTGGACTTGTCGATAGGTTTCAAACATCGTCTCGGAGAACCGCTTTCCTTCGTCGTAGCAGGCACGAGGAGTGAGTTGATCGACGACCCCAAGTTCCTCTTCTCCTACCAGACCCGTGGCGTCTTTGCGTGTTCCATAGACGACCGAACTTGAAGCAAGGAGAACCTTCGCACGATATGTCTTGGCCAGCTCCAGAACGTGATAATTTCCAAGACTGTTAGCCAGCAACGTTTGAATTTTAAACTGATCGAAGTTCTTGATCGACGTCGGACAAGCGAGATGATAAATCTCCTGGATCCCCTGAAAAGGAAGCTTGAATGCGGCAAGTTCCGCAAACCCCTCCAATTCAAACGGCTGATTGACGTCCAGACGAATAAAACGAAAGTTTTGGTTCTGGAGCAGGGTGTTGATGTTCTTGGTGTCCCCCGTTGAGAGGTTATCCACGCAGATGACTCGATGACCTTCCTTTAAAAGGTACTCGCACAAATAGGAACCAATAAACCCCGCACCCCCGGTAACAAGGATGTTTTTATTTTCAAACGTAAGCGGTTGAGCCATATAATTTCAGTATAACAGATTACTGTCCCCACGCCGCGGAATTGATTCCTCCTCGGTCATTCTCGTCATCACTAAAAAACGTCCCAATCAATTCAGCATATCCGTTATACACCCGAATATGTGGGCCACCGCCAGGACCCGCTGCGGTGATGATCGAAGCTCCTGGCCACTCGCTGAGATTCCCAACGGAAAGGCGTACCCCTCCACGGAACGCAGAATCATAGGCGAAAAAAGTCCCAAGCCAGGTCCCCTCCCCATCGAAAATTTGTACCTGTGGTCCACCACCGTTATCCGTGCCGGTTACAATTTCGTCGTCACCGTCGCCGTCTAGATCACCACTGGCAACAAACACTCCCTTGTCATACGTCTGAGCATACGCAAGAAACTCGCTCACCAACTCCCCATCGGGCTCATACACACGAACGAGAGGTTCATGCCCCTCTCCTAAGGAAACGATCATTTCATCCGCGTCGTCGCCATCTACGTCCCCCATCGCGATACGGACGCTACGAGTACCTGAAATGTCAGAAAATGGAGAGATGGTCGATTCGATCTGCTCCCCCTCATTATCAAAAAGTGCGACGCGCGCGGATCCACCTGCATCCATCGACACCGCAATTTCCTCGGCGCCATCGCCATCGATATCTCCCGTCGCGACATAGAACCCAGACAACAAGCTCGATTCAAATGCGTAAAACTCACGTTCCAAATTTCCGTCCAGATCAAAGACCCGGACTTGAGGTTCTCCACCAACACCTGGAACGGTTACAATTTCTTCATTCCCATCTCCGTCCACATCACCCATCGTAAGGCGCACTCCTCCAGTAAATGTGGAATCATACGCATCAAAGGACGTAACGACTTCACTTCCGCTATTGGTGAACACACGCACCGTTGGCGGAGAGCCTGATTCAGGAGCAACGGCGATTCGGTAATCAGGGGAAACAGTTGATGTTGTCGAGTCATCTGCATCCGACGGGTCAGCAAATGATGCCGCAAGCGTAAGCGCGGTAGCGACATTCAGCCGACCCGCCCCCATTTTCCCTTGAGCGTCCCCTGTGGCTGTCACAGGGTCAACGGAGAGTCGAAGGATCGTTTTGATGTCGTCTGGTGTGAGCGAGTGATAGGCCGACTTCAGAAGGGCGGCCGCTCCCGCTACCATCGGAGCCGCCATGGAGGTCCCTGACCAAGAGTCCTGATAAAAACCATCAACAAATTCTTCCCAATCATCGTCCTGATAGACGGCACTAAAAATATCCTCTCCTGGAGCCGAAATATCTGTACACTCGGCTCCGTAATTTGAGAAATCAGCTTTTACATCATTTACATCGGTTGCGGCCACACCCAAAATCCAATCCTCCTCAGCTCGCTCGCCAAAACACGCAGGAAAAATGGGATGAAGGTCAATGTTGATGCCCCCATTATCGGCATTCCCCATGGCCGCAACAACCACAATGCCCGCTTCATATGCTTCTTCAATAGTCTCACGCAACACGTCATCAAAATCGAAGCCTGTGAAACTTAAGTTTATCACGTCCGCGCCATTTTCCATGGCATACTCCACCCCCTCACGTGCAAGATTTGAGTCTCCTATTCCTTCATTGTCTAAAATACGAACCGACATCAGCTGTGCATCCCACACGATTCCCGCAACCCCTTCACCGTTGTCTCCCACAGCCCCAATGATCCCCGCAATGACGGTTCCGTGCGAGACAGCCCCCTCGTCAAACGTCTCATCGGCGTTTGGGATGGGAGATCCATCATCATCGACAAAATCATACCCGTTCACGTCATCGATAAAACCGTTGTCGTCATTGTCTATTCCGTCATCTGCAATCTCACCTCCATTCACCCAAATATTCTCTTCCAGATCTGGATGGTCTAGATCGATTCCCGTATCAAGGACCGCCACCACAACACTCCCGTCACCTGTGTGTGTGTCCCAGGCCTCAAAGGCTCCGATGTTTTCAAGGTACCACTGATCACTGATAAACTCGTCATCAGGAGTGAGCGCCTGAACGGGCAACGCGTTCACAACAAAAAAACAAAAAAGAAACCCCTGAGTAAATAGCGAAACTAATGTACGACTTTTCATATTAGTAAATAGCGATAACGGCGCCATATCGGTTCGTCACCTCGAACGGAAAGAACCCACCGATCAGCTCCGATTGACTATTAAAGATACGAACCTGCGGACCCCCACCGAGAGCAGGACTGACATACAACTCCACCGATCCATTTGAATCGATGTCTCCAGCGGCAATTTCAACGCCGCCGCGATACTCGTATGGAAAGGCAAAAAATGTTTGCAACAAACTTCCTGATTGATTATACACAGCTACTTGGGGGATGTATCCCGCCACAGGAGCAGCCACGATCTCCTCTTTCCCATCCGCGTTCACATCGGCACTGGTAAGATGCAAACCCCGGACTTCTCCACCAAACGCCATGAAAGAATCTTCATAGCGTCCTGTTCCATCGTGAATACTAATCTTCCCTTCACCGCCCGAGACGAGGGTCGAAATGATTTCAAGCTCAGCATCGTCATCCACATCACCAAGAGTAAGCTGCACGGAAGCTGTTGTGCGACCCTGAGGAAAAAAGGCTCCTTTCAGGTGTCCGTATTGGTTAAAGATACGTACTTGGCCCGTTCCACCCGTGTCTGAGGTAACAAGAATTTCATCCATTCCATCGGCATTTACATCCCCAACGGTCACAAAGATACCCAAACGATCTCCCTCATCAAAGGCAAAAAACTGCCCCTCCACATTTCCCTCAAGATCAAAGATGCGTACCTGGGGTCCTCCACCAGGTCCTGCCCCCGTCACGATTTCTTCTTCCCCGTCTCCATCAACATCCCCAACGGCAAGGCGCACGCCACCGGTAAACGCTTCATTGTAGGCAAAAAACTCTGTGAGGATTTCTCCCTCTCCCGTCACGCGCCGCACAAGCGGCATCGATCCACGGCTCTGAGCCACCACAAATGATGCCGAGGGTTCATCGACCGAACGTCGAGAGCTTCCAGAACCAACACCCGCAAAATCCGCCGCGTTGACGAGCGCCCTGGCAAGATTAAGCCGCCCGGCCCCCAACCGCTTGCGTGCCTCAAGAGAGACTTCCGCAACAGGGTCGACAGAGAGCTTGAGCGCGTTACGAACCTGCTCCGGAGTGAGACTTGGATAGGCGGAGCGAAGCAGAGCCACCGCGCCTGTGATCATCGGTGCGGCAATGGATGTTCCTTCCCACGGAGAACCATATGCGGTGACAAACGCAAGCTCCTGAGCATCATGATAGACGGTGGCAAACACATCAACTCCCGGAGCTGCGATGTCTGTACAGCGTGCTCCAAAATTTGAGAAGTTCGCTTTTTGATCTAGTTGATTTGTGGCGGCGACACCAATCACGACATTCTCTCCGATCTCTAGGTCAAAACACGCGGGGTAGATCGGGGAAAGGTCTGTATCGATATTTCCATTCCCAACCGCTGCCACGATCACGACTCCTTGATCATAGGCCCATTCGATCGTTTCACGCAGACGGTCATCTGTTTGTGTAAAGGTAAAGCTCAAATTAATCACGCTCGCTCCATTCTCCACGGCATAGACAACCGCTCGACGCACGTCTGTTGTCGAACCCGCACCGAATTCATTCAACACACGCAAGGGCATGATGGAAACGTCCCAATTGATGCCTGTAATCCCCAGCCCGTTGTTCGCCGTCGCCCCGATAATTCCTGCAATGACCGTCCCATGTGAGGCAACGGTGTCACTCGCACCCTCAGGTAAATCCGGTGAAGGGTCAGGGTCATCGTCAACAAAATCCCATCCCATCACATCATCCTCATATCCGTTGTTATCACGATCCGTTTTGCTTCCAGCTGTTTCATCCTCATTTCTCCAATACTGATTAACCAAGTCCTCGTGATCCATATCAAACCCCGCATCAAGTACGGCGACGATGGTTTCTTCCGAGCCCGTTTCAATCTCCCACGCTTCAGGTGCCGATATTTGATCCAAATACCAAAGATCGGAACGAAAACGGTCCGTCACATCGCGGGCGTCAATGCCAAAAAACGGCAACAACACGACTGAACTCACGAGAATGGCAAATAAAAAATGCCGCATAGGTACTGCGGCATTTTAACGATTTTCCTAAAAATTGTCATCCAGGCTACTCATGGAGTCCTCGGCTTCCTCCTGATCATAGTCATCCGGTGAATCGATTATTTCGCCGAAATCATAATTTCCGAGGAATGCATCTGATATGTCGTCAATCTGTTGATTCCAGTCTTCCCCGTACAGATCCTCCGCTACTTCCTCACTTGCGATCGCTCGGAGCACTCCCATTGCCTCAACCGCGTAGACCGTCGGGACGCTCAAAAATTTCACCATGCGCGTCCCAGGATGATACGTGACGTTTGAACCTAACGAGAGATCTGAGAGGAAATCGGCACTCACCTCCACGACATCATCGAAATCTTCAAACCAAGTGAAGTACACCTTTTCGTTGGGGAATGCGTGGCGCTTACCGTCAGTCGCGTAATAGTAGACCGCACGACAAGGATCGTTCACGTCGCTGTCTTCCTCACAGGAAAGCTTGACGAGGTTTCCAGGTTCTACCTCAGACATCTCTTCCTCTTCTGTCATCTCTTCCTCAGCAACCTCTTCTTCTACAACCACATCCTCAGCAACCTCGAAATAATACACCGATGAAGAGACATCAAACTCAGTACCTGCAACCCACACGTTGGATTCGTCTTGCACGTATCCTGCGTAGAAGGTGATGTTCTCGTCAGTGAAATCCTGAACTGACCAGGTATCGCCCCCATCATCGGATAAGAGAACGATCTTATCACCTACCACAACCAAGCGATCGTCAACAGCCTGGATGTCGTACAAGTCCTGTGTCGACAGTCCACTCACGCTCACATCCGACCAACTGGCAGCACCATCCGTCGTTTTCTTGAACGTGCCGTTCTCACCAATAATCCATCCGGTCGAGGTACTTTCAAAATACACACCCCAAAGGTTCTCCGTCCCGATGCGTCCATAATTCGTCCACGAAATTCCATTGTTGTAGGCCTTCAGGAGCCGCCCAGCGCCCCCGACGATCCAAGCCGTCCCATCGCCGTTGTCTTGTACTCCATACAAGGTCTCCGTCACGTTTGGAGTTCCGCTAAACCAACTGTTATTTGCGTAATAGACCACGGTCCCACTGGCTCCAACGATATACCCCGTCGAAGAAGAGGCTCGATCAATATCGTAGAGTGTCGCTGTAACTCCAAGAGATGCTGAGCTCCATGTCGCGCCAGCATCTTCTGAATACGCATAGGCTCCCGATTCACCAACAGAAACAAAATCTCCATCCGCCGCAACATCCACGTCATACCACCATGTACTTCCCGAATTTGTAAGCAGTGTCCATGTTACTCCATCGTCGATGGAACGCATTCGGTTACCCGTGTTTCCAACGGCCACAAGCACATCCCCGTTTCCGGTGATGCCGCGTATGTTCTGCATGGTGCCTTCGTCTTGGACAGTCCAGATTGAGGAAGCCTGGACAGGAAGGACAAGGAGAGCAAAAAGGACAAGGAGGACGGAAGATCTTCGCATATGCCAAAAGTTTACCACAAACCAAAACCCGCAGGCGAACCCGCGGGTTGTTGGTGTTCCGGATGCTTCACGCAATAGGCGTGAAAGAATCTAGATTATTACTTGGTCCAAGTCTCACCAGAGAGGTCGAGGTTCTTGATCAAGTATCCGACTGTCCAGTCACCGGATCCTGTTTCCACAGTTGGGTCATGAGACTCACCAGAGGAATCAGACCAGATGAAGTTGTAAGCCGAGTTGCTGCTTGAAGCAGCGGTACAGGCAGCGCTGACCTGAGCATCAAGTTCCCAGATTTCTCCGGAACCCGAGTCTTCAAGACAGATATCTGTGTCGTTGTGAGCCGTATCACCGGAAAGGTACATCGAGAAGTAATCTTCGTCACCGGTGGTGCCATCGTTATCGAAGAACTGTGGGGTTGCACGCAACGTGTATGTTACGGTTTCGCCCGCAGCAATTACTTCTTCGTTGGTATCCCAGATCACGACGAGAGTTCCATCGTTTTCCAACATACCGCTGGTACCCTCAACGTCGTTTCCGTCTTCCTCAGAAAGGACGACGGCCGTACTGCTGGTTGAGATATCTGTACCATTCTTGTAGAGCTTCCAAGACTCCATTTCTAGAGTGTCGGCTCCACCACCGTCTGTCCAGGTGGATGGGAACTTCAACTGCTTGATGGCAACGGTTCCGTTGCTGTTCGCAGTCACTGTGAACTTGTAGAGATCGAGGGCCTGTCCGTTCACCAATGTGCTGTTCGTCAAATCGACGTGTGACACGGTTGGGATCGAATTGTAGGCGCGGATCTCGTTTCCATCGCGGTCGGTGGTATCGGTCGCCACGGTTCCGGTGGAGTTTGCGTTTCGGACTGAGTCAAGAGCAAGGGCCAGGTTTCGCTGCGATGAAGCAGCTCCTGAACCAATGTCGTTGAGGACAAGCTTCGCGGTGAGGGTCTTTGAAGAACCTGCAGCCACTTCAATGTCCAAACCAGTCACAAGTGCACCAGCAAGAGCCACGGAGTCACCAGATGTCTGGTTGAACACCGCAGATCCAAGCAATGTGGAACCGTCGTAGAGCTCAACCATGTTGATCACACCAGCGGCTAAGGCAGTGCCTACAGACACGGCAATCTGATCAACAGTGAAGGTGTCGCGAACGGCGGTCAGCTTGTACTTGGCAGCTTCAATGGTCTGGCCACCGGCAACAGACGTAGCCACTGGAGTGTCACCAGCCAAAGCGGTGGAGAATGTTCCAGAGGTATACCAGGTAATGGATTGACCTTGCTGGATCACACCTGTTACGGTCGCGCCAGAGTCAACGGTTGTTCCGTCAACGGTCATGCTTGCTGTGACAATGTCATCACCATCGTTGTCATCTGTTACAGAGGTTGCAACAGTTGCATACGCATTGATGTAGATGGTCTCACCAGCCTCAAGGTTGTAGCTCACAGACCATGAGTTTGCACCCGTGGTAAGAGAGACGGTCGACTTGGCACTTGTCTCGACCTCATCGCCTTCTGGACCATAGGTCAAGTAGACGTTTGAGTAGTCAGCTGCTGCAGAAGCATCCGATGCGGCTGCTCCGAAGTCGATATCAAGCTGTGTAAGGTTAACATCTTCAGTGGTGTTTGCGGTCACGGTCCAAGAACCAATCTTGTACTCGGTTTTTGGAGCTACAGCGGACTGGTCCGCATAGCTGGTGTTCTCTGCCGTTGTCAACGTTCCTTCGCGAACGGTAAGGGTGTTACCCGTTACGTCGGCGGTTGGGCGGCTGACATAGGATCCTGAAGTCATGCGCAAGACATTGCTTGACAATGCCGTTGCGTCGATATCAAGACGGATCGTGTCACCAGCTGCATATTGGTTGGTTCCATCGCTGTCATAGATATCTCCATGGATATCCATTTCAACAGGAGATCCTGGGTAGACAATGAAGGATGAACCGAACGTATATGTGGAGTAAGACGCTGCGGAACCGCCTACGCTTGTACAAGCGCTTGCAGTCACTGTGTCGTTACCACAGATCACGCTGGTGCTTCCAACTTGGGTGCCGTCTACGTAGATGGCTCCGTTGCGGAGTCGAACAGCGGTGTTTCCACCAGCAACAGTTGTTTCAACGTTGAAGTTGAGAGACTCAACCTTCATGGCTTCACCCGTTGCCTTCACCTCGAATGTTGCCAGAGAAGCGCTGGAAGCGCCGTTCACGACATCGCCGGATGGAGAATCACTCTGCTTTGTGAAGGTTACTTCACCAGAAGAGATGGTCTGTGCACCAGCGTCACGAGCAGAGAAGGTTGAGCCGTTAGCCTGAACAAGGATTGGCTGATCGTAGTCTTCCTCAAGGAAAACAGCGTCAGCAGTGTTGCGGAGGCCAACAGTCACGGTGCGGGTTGAACCGCCCCAGATGTCGACCAACACTTTTACAATGTGTGTCCCTGTGTTCATTTCGACAGGATCAGCAGAGAGATCAAACGAGACGTATCCGTCTTCGTCTTCAACCTCAACAGCATCACCGTAGTTCACACCAGCAACGTAGAGTCTCCAGTTTCCAAGATCCTCTTCATTGATAGAACCAATGTTGCGGAATCGCAGAGCGTAAAGAACTGTCTCGTTGTTTCCGACGGTTACGGTGTTGTTCCAAACAGCGAAATCATCCTGTGGATCAAGTGCGCTGTTAGCCGATGGAGTCGTTGAGGACGCAAAGCTCACTGTTCCAAAGTTGGTCACAGTCGCAATGGTGTGCTCGTCTGACTCAATCGAAGAGCCGGTTGACTCAAATGCACCACTATATTCAACAGCACCTGGGTCAAGGGCAACACTTACGGTCTGACCAGAAGTGCTTGAAGCGATGTCTGAACGAACAGCAAGGGTTGCTGTATCACCTGCTGGAATCGTGAAGAGTCCAGAAGAGTCGTTCCAAGAGATCAAACCACTTGAAACGGTTGCAGCATCAGTCACACGTGTCCAACCATCAAACAAGTAAACGTTTGAAAGGGTTGTGTCAGAAGAAACTCCCTCGCGGCTCACTTCAACCTTGGTCACAACAACGTCTGAAGAGGTGTTGTTCTCAAAGTCGTAGGAAGCGAGGTGAGCAATACCCTGACCAGCGATCAAGGTGCTGGATGATGGGGAGTCAGAAGAGAGAGAGATCTCAATTTCTTGGGTCTCAGCGTACTCTTCGGTCTCAACCATCTGAGCAGCATCGGTCAGGAAAGCGAGTTCATCTGTGATCTCGTCACCTTCATCGAGGCTGTCCATGTCAAAGCCAGAGCCATCCAAGACGAAACCGTCCTGGAACATGTTGGCTGACATGCCGTCGTCTGAAACCATAAGCAGCTCACCGTCCCAAACGAGATAGGTGTCTGTTCCATCGGTCCAGAGCATACCCTCGTAGCCTTCTGAGGCATCTGTCAGAGAGTCACCAACTGTGTAATCAACAAAGAAAACGTCTGGAACATCATCGATGAACGTGTTCCAATCGCTTCCAGCAAGGCCTTCAGCTACTTCTTCAGATTCAATCCAGTGGATAGAACCGTCAGCAGCAACAGCATAGGTCTTTTCATCGCTGGTAATTTTTACCCATCGTGAACCTGCGCGGTAGACAATGTTTCCAGCAAGAGTGATGTCAGCGAGCTCCTCATCGGAAATCTCGACAACACCGTCAAAATCCTCAAACCATGAGAAGTAAGTATTCTCGTTTGGGAATGAGTAGCGCTGACCGTCAGAACCGTAGTAATACACGGTTGTGAGGGTTTCACCCTTGATCAAGTCGCCGTATTCAGCGGCAGAAACCTGGGAAGGGACGAACGCCGTGAGACCAGCTGTGGCAACAATCGTTGCAGCAGCGACCACGAACGTGAACGCCTTTTTCAATCGGAGAGAGTTAGACATAATTTTGAATGTGGGGACTTTACCCCGCAATGGCGGGGTGAACCTTTTTAGCCCTGGTTAAGGGCTTGGTTTAATTACGAGCCAGCAACCCGTTAGGGTCTCGACTTTTATAGCCGCCCGCGAATTAATGAATTCATTCACCTCTCCATCTAAGAATGAAGAGGTGAGTCGGAGTTCCTCTGAGGAAGAACCCCGACTCAACATGGGGGTTATTCCTTTTGGAGACCAGCTTCGAAGGCAAAATCTTTTAAGACCTGAAAGGCACGTCGGTACAAACCTTCTGCGCGTAAAGCTTCTGCGGTCGCGATCGCTTCAGAGGCCGCCTCGCCATAGAGGACGTTCAAGGACTCTATTTCTTGATCAAGAGCGACATCCAGCTCGTGAGCGTTTTCTTCGTCCTGATCTTCCTCATGCGCCGTAATGATCACTTCTACAACCTGCTCCTTTGTTTCTTCAAGAATCTCTTCAACCTCGCCCAAGACTTCTTCTGATAAATCGTCTCCTGTGGAAGCGACCGTTGAAGAGTACACTTCAACTTTGCGACCGACGGTTTTTGCAAATGCTGTTTGTGAGGTTCCGTCGACACTCAACTCTTCCTGTATGCCGGCGACTTCTGTCTTAAATCGGTTGACGGCAAGTTGAACACTATCGGTCTGTGCATTGACTCCTGCTGCAAGCGCAACCATTTCCTCTAATCGTCGGCTGGTGAATTCGACTTTCAACTGAGCGCGTGAAGTATCATCCAGAGCCAGAGCCAGTTGAACCTTCTCAATACCTACCTTGACCGCGTACAACTGATCGCCTGGGAGAGCCTGTGCGGCTGCACCGACAACGGAGATCGAGCCAGCGACCGCAAAGACAAAGACTGCCGTGACTGCCGCCATCGGCTTGAGCATGGAATGCGTGAATGTCCAGAGAGAGGTTTCAATGTAGTCGCGAAGGGTGTAACGAACCTTGGCCGCATCTGGATCAAATCCATTGCGTAGCATGGCTCGACGATGAATCCCTTCAACATCCAAAGACGCTCCGAAATCAGAATCGTTTCGAAGCGACTTAAGGGTCTCAATAAGTTTTTTGTCGAGCTGGTCCATACCTATGATTCTGTTTCAAGAAGATGACGTAATTTTCTGAGGGCGCGATTGAGAAGTACAGATGTCGCATTCGGAGTCTTGCCGATGTACTTGGCGATGTCTTTAATCGCGTATCCTTCTAGGAAGCGCAGAATGATCACCTCTCGATCGTCCTCGTTGTCCAATTTTTTGAGCGCCTCCTTTACCCAACCGACATCTATCTTTGCTTCAAGCTTGTCGACTGTTTCTTTTGACTCAACCGTGACACTTCCTTCCTCATACTCATCTGAGATAGGCACATGCTGAGTCTTGCCTCGATCCAGATAGAACTGAGCGACTGTTCGTCTTGCAATGGTGTAGGCAAGCCCTGAAAAGTGATCGATCGGTGTGGTTGTTGCGTACTCCCAAATTTTCATCAGGAGACTTGAGTAAGCGTCCTCAACATCTGTTGCGCTAGGAAGCTTCGAGTAAAGGAACCGTTGGAGCGGAGCCGCATAGTCGCTCAAGAGCGACTCGAAGGCTCCCTCGTCCCTAAAGACTCGTATCCGCACTAGCAGGAATTTTTCTCTATTTTCTCCTGGCACAACAGATGTTCGAATATATGAATAATGTGACTTTTCTAGAGGAATCTAGCACTTTTATGCAGAAAAATCAATGGATATTTGACTGATTAGCTTCTTTTGGCTACACTGGTTTTGACAAACAAGGTTATTCACATACCCTATGAAGCCAGTAATTCGCCTTTCCGTCTCTGAAGCCGCCAAAGTATTTGGCATTAGCCAGCGGACTGTTCGACGTGCCATACAAGGTGGCGACGTCACCTACGTGGTGGTTCAGGGACGCTACAAAATTAACTTTGAGTCCCTTTTACGATGGAGCCAACGAACAACCACCGTGAAGAATAAGCGGGACAACCAAGGGATCGGCCAATACGTCGATCAGTGGAAGATTAGTGGCAAGCTTTATTCCCCGAACCCACAGTCGGTTCATGAGGAAGAAACATAGTATGCAGCGAATAGTTTTTTATATGGTGGGCCTCGCGATCCTTTTTCTTAACAAGGTTCGATATGGTGTGCGGGGCTATCGCGAGCCTCGACCCTTTGCTCCGACGCAGACAACGAGAACGATCAACTATGATCGAAGCGTTGTCCACGGGTGGCTAAAGGCATTGCATGATTATACCGGTGAAACAGTTGACGGAAAAGTCGTCTTAGAGCTTGGTCCCGGCGCGGATTTAGGTCCAGCTCTGTTTCTTTTAGATGCCGGAGCACAACGCTACATGACGGTAGACGCCAACAGACTCATCGATCAAGCACCTGCTGACTTTTACACAGAACTCATCCAGTCCCTTTCTCATGCGAACGAAATCAAACCTGAGCTTGAAAAGACCCTCGCGGGCCATGACGACCGCATACAGTATGTCGTTGATCCTGCCTTTGATCTTACACAGTTGGAAGCGGACAGTGTCGACGTGACTGTCTCTCAGGCCGCATTTGAACATTTTTCGGACATCGAAAAGACCATCAAGCAACTCACCGCGGTCGTAAAGAGCGGAGGTGTTTTGGTTGCAGAAATCGATACGATGACGCATACCGGTCTGTTGCGTACCCGTGACCCACTAAACATTTACCGCTACTCCCCCCTCCTCTACCGCCTTGCACGATTCTCTGGAATTCCAAATCGCGTTCGTACACATACGTATAAACAGCTCTTAGAGGATCACAACTGGTACAATGTACAGATCATTCCCCTACAGACTCTGTCACCAGACCAGCTCAACCAAGTGAAGAGAGGGCTCGCACGTCCATTCCGGAATGATCCAGAGATGTACGTGCTCACCTTTCTCTTGCTCGCGACCAGACGTTAACTATGATCCGTCACCTTGCCCAACTTTCCCTCATCCTGACCCTCCTTCTGTGGAGCGCTCCTCTTGATGTTGTGGCCCAGACGGACACCTACGTCCGCACCGCGAGCATTTACTTGGAGGGAGGTCCTGTCTTGGACGCGCACACGGAAGAGCTTTCTACATTTGACCTTGTCGTGGTTCCCGTGGAAGTCCAGGTCTGGAACAAATCTTTTTTCAAAACCATCCGCACACTGAATCCCGATATCATCATTCTCCCCTATGTCGCGACGGTCAGCTGGAACGATGCCTATTGGGTGGACTCTCTTCACGAAGCCATGTACGACGATATTCAATCGAGCTGGTGGCTTGAAGATGGCGATGGGGACCAAGTCTCTGTCTGGCCAAACACGCGAGCTCTAAACCTCAACACGGACTGGGTTCCTTACCTCGCCAGCCACGTGAAAGACGTTGTGCTTGCAAGCGGCTACTGGGACGGAGTGTATTTTGACGAGGTTCAAGACTCCATCAGCTGGCTTGGGGACGTGGATGTAGACCGCGATGGTCAAACCGACACCGCTTCACAAGCAGATGCGCTTTGGGAAAAAAACTACGAGGAGCTATTCCGCACAACGCGCGAACTGATTGGGGACGACTACATCATCATGACAAACGGAAGTTCAAACCCAGACTTCTTTCCCTATCTGAATGGTCGGATGTTCGAGACATTCCCTTCTTCACACAATACGCTTGCTGAGTGGGAAAACATGGTTGGTGAGTATCAAGAAGTTGAGAGCGGTGTAGCGTACACACCCATCAACATGATTAACGTCAATACGGATAATACGGGTGGACAAGGAAGTCAGACGGATTATCAATCCGTTCGCTTTGGTCTCACAACAACGCTTCTAGGAGACGGGTACTTTTCGTACGATGAAAGCACGTACAATCATGCAAGCCTCTGGTCCTATGATGAATTCGATGCCTTCCTAGGCGCGCCAAAAAGCAATCTTCAAAACGTATACAACCCTCAGCAAACATCGATTGATCAGGGAGTCTGGCTACGAGAGTTCGAAGAAGGACAGGTCATCGTCAACGCGACGACGGAAACAAAGACGATCCGATTAGATGGCGAATTTGAGAAGCTCCATGGGACACAGGATCCGGAAGTCAACGATGGAAGTATCGTGTATGAAGTAACCATCCCCTCTCAAGACGGAATCATTCTTCTGCGTCCCATTGAGGAAATCGATTATGCCACGTTCGTAAACGGAGCCTTTGCTCGAATCTACGATGCAGACGGAAACACAAAACGTACAGGTTTCTTTGCGTATGACTCGGCCATTCGCGGAGGCTTGCAGGTCATCCATTTTGACACAGATAATGATGGTGAGCTTGAAACAGTCGCTGCAAATGACACCTATGTCTATATCTACGACGATGACGGTTCCCTTCATGCACAATTCGCACCCTACACAGAAACCTACAGCCGAGGCATTAATATCTCTGTCGGAGATATCGAGAACGACGGGTCTGTGGAGATCGTCACAGGAACAGAAGATGGCGGTGGTCCACATGTTCGCGTCTTCAACGGAGATGGCGTCCTTATTAACCCAGGCTTCTTTGCCTACGCCGATTCCTTCCGCGGAGGGGTGAATGTCTCGATTGGTGACCTCAACGGGGACAATGTCCAGGAGATCATCTGTGGTGCCGGAGTCGGTGGTGGTCCACATGTCCGTGTTTTCAAAAAAGACGGAACCCTCATCAACCCAGGATTCTTTGCGTTTGATCCCACGTTTCGTGGGGGGGTGAACGTTTCTGTAGGTGATGTGGATGGCGATGGAATCGACGAAGTCGTCACAGGACCTGGACTGGGTGGGTCGCCCCTTGCTCGGATCTACGATCGTGACGGAAATCTTCAAAGCGAATTTTATCTGTTTGATTCAACCGATCGCGACGGCTTAGAGGTGGTCGTCTCAGATATTGATGGCGACGGCCTCGCCGAAATCATCGGTCTGAGCGCTGATGTGTTTACGCTTAGTGTGTATTAGGACTACAGTGAAGCTATGGACCCCTTTCAAAATAAGCGATCTTGGATTTCACGGGCACCCAGGCATCGCTTCAACGTACGTTTCAGTACGTTTCAGCGATCGCCAGCCCGTTCAATCCAATGTCATCTTATTTTGAAAAGGGTCTTATGAAACTCAACGAAGAACTAAAAAAAGGCATGGCGTGCGATAGCGTAGGGAAACCAGATTCGATCCTTGGACGATCTGTTTGTTTGTCTGTGCATCCAGGAAAGATGGTGTTGCTCCCATTCATCAAGTGGTTCGACAAGCGCTACCGCGGACGGTTTAAATTTGCGCGACTTCTTTTCTCGTTTGACCTGCTCCTCATTGGGACTCTTGTTGGACTAGGAGCGGCGGCGCTGTTTCTGGGAATCACCAAGCCGACTTCTTTTGAAGACAGGGTCTCCTTTGAGGCATCTGTCGCCCCTCGCGAGATTGTTACGGGCGCGCCCTCCACACTCATCATTCGGTATACCAACGGCACAGACGAGGAGCTGCGCAACGCGAAACTTGCTCTTACCTACCCTGACCATTTTCTTCTTCAAGAGCTCTCCATCGGAGATATTGAGCTGGCGGACGGAGATATTGATCTTGGGACCATTCCGGTTGGTGGCACGGGAAGCGTACGTGTGCGTGGAGTGATGTTTGGCGATGTGGGAGGCGAACAGTCCTTTGTCAGTACTATGACGTTCGTCCACGGATTGGAACGGGATATCGCTGGCAAAAAAGTCAGTGTCCACGCGTTCTCCCCTACTTTCTCAACACTCAATCTGACCCTCTCGCTCCCCGATCGTTTGATTGCATTCCAAGAGGTGGAAGGGACCATCACGTATCAGAACACGGGGGAAATCGATTTCCCAACCATCTCTATAGAACCGGGATGGCCGAGTGGTTTTACATTCATCTCTTCGCCTGTCTCGATTATCAACGGAGCATTTGAAGTCCCCGCGATTGCGGCGGGGGAATCTGGCACAATGGACTTTGTTGGATATCTCGGCGAAGCTGGTGAGGAGGTAACTTTCATGTTCTCCCCTTCATTCACCTTTGACACAAGCCGCTACCGACAGGAAACACTCACGCATACAGCTCCCGTTGTCCCCCCACAAATTCAAGTCGAACAAAGCGTTGACAATACAACGGTTCGACCAGGATCGTCTGCTGTCTACACCATTGGTTACGAGAACACGGGAGAATTCACTGTGACGGATCTTGTTCTTGCTATAGAGGCGGCTAGTCCCTTTGTGAATGGTACGACCGTGGAAGCTCCGACCATTGCTTCCGTCGCGCCGGGCGAAACCGGAACTGTCCAAATCAACGTCCCTCTGCGTTGGAGCATTCTCCAGAGCGAGACAACAGACTGGGATGGCCTTGATCTGAGCTCTCGTGTGACAGCCACGTACACATTGGGTGATGGATCTGGACAGCGCGTGAGCTCGAAAAGTTCGACGATCACTGCCCCGATCACCACGCCTATTGTCTTTGAGTCATTCGGTCGCTATGCGACTACAAGCGGTGACCAGCTGGGCCGTGGCCCGCTTCCTCCGCGTGTCGGAATTGAAACAAAGTACTGGGTATTCTGGCATGTGAGTGGAACGATCAATGAGCTACAAAACGTCCGCATTGAAGGAACCTTGGCCGAGGGCGTCGTGTTTACCGGCAAACAATCGTCCTACCAAAACAGCGGAGTCGAGTTTGATGCAATTTCAAACAGCATCAGTTGGTCCACAGACTCAATCAATCCAAACCTCTCCCCTACAAGTAAAATCGTCGGAGTCGCCTTTGAACTCGGACTCACGCCTGACTCTTCCATGGTCGGAGAAACGCCCGTCCTTCTCTACGATATTCGCATCACTGGAACCGACGCACGCACCGGCGCGTTTGTCAGCCGCAGCGGCTCAACCGTCACAACCGGCCTTCCAAATGACCTCATGGCCGCTGATAAGGGCACTGTTGAAGAATAGGCTATTTTTTGCCTTAAAAGGGCTTATCCATAAGGTGGGCATTGACAAAATGCCCATTTTTTGGTATTATTTCCCGTTATAAAACGTTTGAAACGGGATGCAGAGCGGCAAAAGCTATGCGCCGGTTTCAAGCGTTTTACTCTATGAAAATTGCGATGATTGGGCAGAAGGGAATTCCCGCCCGGTCTGGGGGCATCGAACGACATGTGGAAGAGCTCTCAGCCGAGTTGGTCACACGTGGACATGAAGTCCTCGTATTTTGCCGTTCTTGGTATACCTGGCCGATCCGTGACCACCGAGGCGTCCGAGTCATCAAGACCTGGTCCCTCCCATCCAAACACTTCGACGCCATCACCCACACCTTCACCTCCGTCTTGCGGGCAGTGAAAGAGAAGGCAGATGTTTTTCATTTCCATGGGGTAGGTCCTTCCCTCTTGGTTTGGCTTCCAAAACTTCTGCGACCCAGTGCGAAAGTTGTTGTGACCTTCCACTGTATCGATCGCCATCACCAAAAGTGGGGACCCTTTGCACGCATCATGCTCTACATTGGTGAACGATTTGCTTGCACCATCCCGGACGCAACAATCACTGTTTCTAAGACCCTTGAAACCTACTGCCGACTTTCTTACGGCGTCACAGCCAAGTACATCCCCAACGGAACGCAAATTCCACTTGAGGATTCTGACATCACGCTTCTCAAGCCGTTCGATTTGAAGCCTGGAAATTACCTCATTATGTGTGCACGACTTGTTCGTCACAAAGGAGCACACACCCTCATTCAGGCATGGAAGCGTCTCAAGAAAGCGCATCCTGAACTTGTAGGCAACATGAGACTTGCCATTGTCGGTGGATCAGCTTTTACGGACGACTACACCCATGAACTGGAGCAACTCGCTAAAAACGAACCCTCGATTGTCTTGACTGGCAATCAAACGGGAGAAACCCTCCATTCCCTCTTCTCTGGTGCGTATGTGGCGGTGCACCCCTCTGAGTCAGAGGGACTGCCTATTGCGGTTCTAGAGGCGATGAGTTACAGCAAATGTGTTCTCTCCTCGGACATTCCTGAAAACCTTGAGCTCACCCAAGATCATGGTTTGACCTTCGAGGTGGGAAACGAACAGGATTTGACAAAGAAGCTGAAGATGCTCCTGGAGAACCCAGAGCTGGTAAAAGCCGTGGGATCTGATGCGCGTCTGCATATCGCCAAACACTACGATTGGAAGGACATCGCTGAGACAACTGACTACTTGTACGAGCTTCTCTGGTTAGAGCCTGAACTCACAAAACAAGTCACATAAAAAAATCGACCTCCGGGTCGATTTTTTGTTTACACATGGTGAGCCGGCAGAACCTCCTGATAGATCGTCATCACCCGACGATAATGGTCATCAAGCTTGAATCGATGTTCAACAGTCGAGCGGGCCGCGTGGGCCATCGATAGGCGCAAGTCTTCATCGTACGCGAGGCGCATGATCGCCTCCACCCATCCATGAAGATCTGCCGGGCTTACAAGGAGTCCATTCGCACGATCCTCGACAATCTCAGCAACCCCACCCACATGACTTGCGATAACCGGTTTTCCAGCAGCCATGGATTCAAGAACAGCGAGAGGAAAATTTTCGTGCACACGACTTGGAAGTAGAACGGCCATGGCGCCGCGATACAGTTGAGCAAGCTCATCGCCCATACGGAAGCCGAGAAACTCGACGTTGCTGAGACCTTCAGAAAGGCGATGCAGACGATCCATCTCCGGTCCTCGCCCAACGATCTTAAATTGAATGTCTGGAAGGAGCTTGGCGGCCCGGATGATCGTCTCAATCCCTTTCTCCTCGCTCAGACGGCCAACAAACAAAAAGTATCCGTCGTGATCATACCGCGATTCAACGGCATGTGGATCGATGCCATAGTGATTGACTCGAATCTTTTCTTGAGGAAAACCGCCAGCGACTAGTTGTCGCTTCATGTACTGCGAGGGACAGATGAACAGATCGATATGGCGTTCGTAGATGCGAAGCCAACGGTGAAACTTGTACACCGAGGTTTGGACGAAGCTCGCGGCGATCGAGTCTTTGTGATAGCGAGCCAATGTCCCCTCCAGGAGTCCAACATGGCGATAATCCTCTCCACACCCAGTCGCCCAGATATTGTACTGCGGACTCACAAGATGATGATCATGAACGGTCATCACCACAGGGACGCGTTGGTCTTTGAGGGTATCCAGAATGGACGGGCTGATCTGTGTGTAGATGTTATGAATGTGTGCCAGGCTTGGTTTCTCTTGAGTGGTGAGTGTCGCTAGCTTCCGCCGAGCTTCAAGCGAGTAAACCATCCGGCCCACCGTCCGCAGGGCTTGCCAAGGACTCGATCGAACCGACTCTGTCTGTACAAACGAAACGAAGTGATCAGCGTAGGGCGTCTGACGATTATCCGGATGCTGCATCGCAAACGGAATCACCCGGTGGCCCTCACTCTCAAGCCAGGCAGAAAGCTCCAGCATGTATCGCTCCGCTCCGCCCTTGAGCGCGTAAAACTTGTTGGCTTGGATGATGGTCATATTTCCCTTCCAGTTCTCCCTTTCGGTCCCCCTCCTTTTTCCGCCTTCGCTAAAGGTTCGGCGGACCAGCCATAGCCTTGGCGAAGGCTGGTAAGGAGGGGTTACCCGGCTGGACTGACGATGCCGGGTCCGGCACTCGCCAAGGGCGAGCTGCCGGAGGGGTGGTTATGATCGTGAGGAAACTGTTGTTTAATAAGTGTGACGACATCCTCGAGAGAGTCACGAATGTCGATGTTTGTTACGCGAATGACCTGGATGCCTTTGTCGGTGAGGAAGACTGTTCGTTGGTTGTCGTGTTCAATGTCGAGAGGTTCGAAGTGAGTATCCCCATCAACCTCCACAACAAGTCTCAACTCAGGACAGTAGAAGTCTACTACATATGAACCGATACTATACTGTCGGCGAAACTTATGTCCGAGCTTAGATCCTCTAAGCTCTTGCCAAAGAATGAACTCAGGAATTGTTGGTTCATTACGCAAATCTCGACGGAAGCGTTTCTTCTCTGGTTTGTTAAACAATTCGTTATACATATCTCTAACCACCCCAGACCCCTCCTTAAAAAGGAGGGGGTTACTCGCCGAATGACTCAGGGTGACCGAAGATCTGTAGTCTTCGCTTCTCCCCTGCCATTCCCTCTCTCAGCCAGCACATACAAAAATCCTGCGTACAACCACAGATAATAGGCGCTTGTTCGAATCTCCAAGAGCGTAGACGTAAACGCATTGAACGCGACACCAATAAACATCGCTCCAACCGCAAGAGCAAGCGCCTGAACAAACGGATCCTTATGCGTGCGCGCAACGTTCAAGGCGTAGAAGAACAGCCCCATATAAAACCAGAGATAAAACACCATCCCCAAAGTTCCCGACTCTCCCCACAAAGAGAACCAATTGTTATCGATGGCTCCCTCCGTTCCAAAAACTCCAAAAGGAAGTCCAAGGTTCTCGTAGACTTTTGTATTGTGCAACGCGGCCACCGCTCCCCCGCCGTATTGGCCCGGCCCGAATCCAAGAATAGGTGAAGCCGCGATCACCTGACGTGGTGTCTCGATAAACCAGAATGTGCGGCCAAGTCCGTAATACTCTCCTCGCCACCGCGCAAGACTGAAGCTCTCAAAGAATCGCTCGGACAGGGTCTGGCCAGGTGTTTCTGTGATGAGACTTACATTGAGTCCTGATCCAGCAAGAACCAGCGTGAGGAACACAACAAATCCCGCAAACCCCGCAAGCACGCGTCGGTCGTGCTTCATAACCAGACCGATAAACAAGAAGCCGAGTAAGAACGCAAACCACGAAGAGCGTGAGTAGGTCAACACCAAGGCAGGAACGCCAACGATGAATATCCATATGATCCATGGATATTTCTGATACATCTTTTTCGTAAATAAAATGGCTGAAGCGATGAGCAAGAACAGGTATAAGAAGTTTCCGAGTCGATCATACCGACCAAGGGTGGCAAAGACACGCGAGCCAGGGTCCCAAAACTGCTCTACGCCTGAGGTGAGAGTGAGCGTCCCATAGGTTCGTGATTCCGAAGGAAGCAGGAACTGATCGAGCGGCTCACCCATAATGGCTTGCATGATCCCAAGAAGACATTGGAATGCCACCACGCCAAACATGACCCAGGTGAGCTTCTTCACAAACTCTTTCGTGGGTGCGATCTGTACAACCAAGAAGAACACGATCATGAAACGCAGGATCTGACGAAGACCAAGAATCGCCACCGTGGGAGAGACTAAGTTCACGAGCGCAGAAGCAAGCAAGACCACAACAAAGAGCGCGAACGGTAGATCAAACGGTGTTTGCCGATATTTGAACTTTCCGGAAAGAATCCTAATTACAACGATGAAGGCGAGTAAATAAATAAGAAGCTCCGATCCGTAGCGGGCAAAGATATAGACCTCGTCGGGAATGAACTTCAGGATAAGTGATTCAAACGGGAGATAGACGGCAAGAAAGCCCAACGCGAAATGTGGTTTTACAAATGTAAGAGCAACAAGACAGCCTCCCAACACTCCAGCTAACACAAGCGCTGGAGAGAAAATGGATTGCAGAATAATGAGAACACCAAGGAGCAGGAAGAGGAGGAGTGCAGCAAGCGCCGTATGCTCTTCCGCACGTTTGTACACCGTGCGCAAATTGATCATGTATAGAAATTATAACATAAAAGCGGCCGTCTCAGGTGAGAAAGCCGCCGTGTGCGCTGTCGTAGCACGAGACTACGGTCGAGCTCAGCTCGACTACGGGGTGTAGTCGGTGGCGAAGTCGCCGGTGTAGTCGAAGGTCAGGATCGTGTAGATGTCGCTGCCCTCGAACTCGCCATCGAGCGTGGTGTCGCCCGAGTCCGCATCGGTCCAGTCGAAACCCCATCCGAAGACGGGGATCTCCATGCTGCCACTGGGCACCAGGTCGCTGTCGAAATCGCCCTCGACGTTGCCGGTGTAGGTGTCCGTGAGCAC
>SXGT01175783.1_pt1 | contig 64781 bp, 39 predicted proteins | sample 3176221 | NCBI WGS metagenome assembly SXGT01 (sample SAMN11356862, study PRJNA531348) | freshwater metagenome | isolation source: freshwater sample F1-120 | place: China: Fuxian Lake, Yuxi | collected 2017-12-25
CCGTCCGCGCCGCCGTCCGCGCCGCCGTCCGCGCCGCCGTCCGCGCCGCCGTCGCGCCCCGGTTCGGCCGGCTCACCAATGCCGAAGGTGCCGAAGGTGCCCGACAACCGGTCGGTCACGCCGACGGCAGCGGGGTTTCTTGGCTTCTCGGACTGGCCCGGGGTGGGTGCTCGCAGCTCCAGCGCTGGCTTCTGGGCGTGCACCTCGTCGGCCTTTATGGTCTTCGCTGGGCCGGACTCGGCCATGATCTGGATCGCCGCGGTGGGTTCCGGGCTAGACGGCAGCCAGAACCCACATGCGCTGGCCGGAAGCTGCGCGACCTCGACGCTGCCGTCGGGCCAGGTCACCTCGACGCGGTCCGCCTCCGCATCGCCCACTCCCCCATCGCAGAGGGGCTCGATACCCACGCGGTGGTGTTGCGTGACATCGCCGAGGTCGGGGTTGAACGAGAACAGCGGATCCAGGGTCATCTCGTCCGGCGACACGCGCGTGAACAGGCGGGTGAGGTAGGGGTGCTTCGCCACGAGCGCGTTGTACTGCTCGCCGGGAGCATCGAGCTTCGCCTGCGCCGCGTCGACGATCTGGGCCACCGTGACAGCAGCGTCCGACGCTTGGTGGTAGGCGCGGCACTCGTCGTAGAGCGGCCCCCAGTAGCTCGTGGGGTTCGCGCAGACGCCGGGGGCTCCCGGCTTCAGCGGCAGGACCTCGTAGAGCGCCTGTTCCACCTCGGGCGACCAGAAGTTGCCCACGAGGCTGATCAGCAGGGACTTTACGTCGGACGCTTGCTTCAGCCCGCTGAGGTCCGGCGCGACGACCGTAACCGGCGTGCCCGCCGTGGGTCCGGCGAACTCGGTGACGAACGCGTGGCCCTGGGCGGCGTCGGCCGCGGCGTTGACCAGGTTCCAGTACGCGGCGCCGCACCCGAAGGCGAACCCGCCGCCGCCGCAGGCTCCCCAAGGCATGGCGCGCGCGTTGAGCGTGGTGTGGAAGTAATTCACGGGCACCGCGCGGGCCTTGCCGAGCACCCAGGTGCGCACCGGCATGTCCGGCGCGGCGGCGAGCGAGGTGAGCTTCAGGGGAATGCAAGAGTAGCTCGATGACTCGTACGTCAGGACGATGGGCACGATGCTGCCACTGGTCGCGAACTTCTGAAGGCGCACTGCCACGAACGTGAAGTCCAGGTTCACGTAGTGACCGATGAGCGGCGCCGTGCCGTCGGGCTGCGCGTAGCCGTTCTCCGAGAGCCAGTCCAGCACCAGCGACGCGCTATCGCCTTTGATCACCGCGTACTCGTAGGGGCCAACGGCGCCGTTGGCCAACACGTCCACGCCGCCGTCTGTTGCGTCAGATGCGTCGAATCCGTCGGCGGCATCCGTGCCGTCGGTGCCGTCGGCAGCGTCGGTGAACTGGCAGTCGGGAAACCTGCAGTTCGAGGAGGTCTTCCACAAGATCCCGAAGGTGGGGTCGGTGGCGTTGCGCAGGGCCGCGAAGACCCGACTCGAGCTGACGCCGATAGTGGGTTCGGACGGGACGGGCAGCACCCAGGAGAACTCCTCTGCGGGCCCTTGGTACTGGACCGAGACCACGGCGGTGACCGTGTCTCCGTCCACGGCGAAGAGGATGTCCTCTCCGGCTTGCTCCACCGGTTGCACCGCGTCGCAGAAGAGCCCGCCACAGGCGAGAGCGGACGGGGCGGCGCCGATGGCAGCCGCGAAGATCAGGTGGTACCGCATGTGATTGCCTCGTTGTTGGTAGTGCGAGAACCGTCCCGCCTCAGCAAGCGCCGCGCCAGCCCGCGAAATCCCGTGTGGCCGCGGCGCACCGTACTCGCGGCTGTGGAGCCCCTCACCAGCGTGCGGTGTTTCTCCACATCGTCAGCGACCAGCCCGTGCTCGCGCAGAAGCGCGTCCGCCCACCGGAGCGGGCGTGGGACGCTGGCGTTCTGTGCCGCCCCTCCGAAGCAAGCGCCCCCCTTTCTGCCTTACCTTGGACATGCCCCACGGATCCGAAGGATCGCGTCACCCACGGCCAGCCGGTCGAGCGTGGCGAACCCGTCGACCACGGCCCCGAAGTTCGTGTAGGTGCCGCCGAGGTGGGGGTGGGCCGTGTGTGTGATGAACCACTGCGAGGCCCCCGTGTCTTTGCCCGCGAGCGCCATGCCCACCGCACCCGAGGTGAAGGGGCGGTCGTTGTTCTCGCACGGGATCGTGGCCGACAGGCCGCCCCAGCCGTCGCCCCGCGGGTCGCCAGTCTGCACCACGAAGTCGGGGACGACGCGATGGAAGCGCAGCCCGGCGTACCGCCCGGCGCAGGCGAGCGCCGAGAGGTGACGGACGGTGGACGGCGCGGCCTCGGAGTCCAGCCGAAGCGTGAGGTCACCCACCTCCGTCTCCACGACCCACTCCTTGGGGGCGGCGCTTCCGGGTGCGGGCCGCGGCGCGGGCGGCAGCGGCGGGGAACGCAGGGGCAAACCGGCCGCGCGCGACACCGCCAGCCCCGACGGCGGCACGCGGTCCTTCAGCAAGGCCCCAAGCGCCTTGGCCGCCTTCAAGCAGTCGATCGCCGCCTCATCGTCGCCCGCCGCCAGCGCCTCCAGGGCGCGCCCGAGGACGACCTCCCCGAGCTCCGGCGAATTACCCGCGAGCTCGGCCAGGCGTGTACACGCCGTCGCCACCACGGGGCGGTCGGAGTCTGCCAAGGCTCCGCGCACCACGGCCAGATCACTGGTGTGCTCGAGCGCGGCCATGCGGCGCGTGGGCAGCGGGTCGCGGAGCCAGGGGGCCACCACGGCGTCCCGGCGCGTCGCCTCGGGCAGCTCGCCCTGCCCTGCCGCGGGCGCGCCCATGAGGGCCACGGCGCGCTCGACTCGGCTCGCCCCGGCGCAGGCTGCGTCGAGGGTCTCGGGTTGGGTGGCGGCAGCACAAACGAGCGCGTCACGTCGGCGACGCTCGGGCGGGGTGCCAGCCGGGAGCGCGGCGAGGGCCTCCAGCACCTCGGGGTCCGCAGGGGACGCCAAGGCGGCGAGCGCGGCGTGAAAGTCGGGGGACACCAGCGGCGCGCCGGCCGCTACGCGCCGCGCGAAGCTCAGGACGACGTTGCGGCTCACAGCGGGGTCCCGGAGCCCCTCGACCAGCGCCACGGCCTCGTGGGGTCCCGCGGTCTGCAACGCCGCAACGGCGTGGGCGCGCACCGCGGGCGGGACGCCGTGCCGCCGGACCACTCGGGCCGCGATCACGAGCTCCGCGCCGCCCAAGCTCAGCGCTCGGCCACGGGCCAGGGCGATCGGGGCGAGGTCCACGCCCGGCGCGGTCCGAGCCCATGCGTACAGCGCGGCCGCGCGGACCTCGGCGTCCCGGTCGTCGAGCAGCGCCACCCAGCGGGCGTCGGGGGCCTGGCCCAGGCGGGCAAGGCACAACGCCGCCGCCACCAGCGCCTTGGGCCGCACGGCGTCCTCCGCGAGAGCCGCGCTGATCGTGGCCTCCCCGCCCACTCTCCCCAGCGCCTGCCACGCGGCCAGCACCAACGGACCGTCGAGGAGCCGGAACAAGCGCGCCTCGACCTGCAGGGCCAGCTCCGGGTTTGCCACCGCCAGCTGCCCGACGGCGAAGACCGCCTGGTGCGCCGCCGGCCCGTCGAGCGCTTCGAGGAGCTTCGGGAGCGCCGAGGGGTCCTCGATGCGCCCGAGGGCCAGCGCCGCCTCAGCGGCCAGCGGGGGCCGGTCGAGCGCTTCGATGAGCAAGGGGACTCCGGCCCGGGCATCCGCCAGCTGGCGCACCGCGTCGACGGCCGCGTCTCCGCCGCCCTCCAGGCGCGCGCGCCACAAGGCTTCGGGGGACGCTTGAACGATAACGGTGGCGAGCAGCGTGAGCATCAGCGGACTATACCGCCAGGCTCGGAATGGCACCTTGGGCCCTTACTCGTGTCGTTGAGGAGCATGCCGATACCCCACCAGCACCGCTTCTACGAGGATGCTTCTCGGGAGAGGTACGCCACGGCACATGCGCTGCTCGCTACCGAGCCCACCATGGCTCTGTACCTGTCTGGGGTGTCAATGGAGTGCATGCTACGACGTGCGATCACTTAGCGCATGACGATCAGTGCAGCAACCCGGCTTCTGAGGTGGCGTCACACCACGGTGAGCCCCACGCCCAGCGAGCGGAGGCGCGCGGGCAGCGCCTCGTAGCCGCGCTCGAGCTGCTCGACCCCACGAAGCGCCACCGGCCCGCGCGCCACCAGCGCCGCCAGGAGCAGCGCCGCCCCGCCGCGGAGATCCGCTGCGTCCACGGCGCCGCCGTGCAGTGGAGCCGGGCCCCGCACCCTCACGACGCCCGGGGCCGCGAGCGTCACGTCGGCACCGAGCCGCCGCAGACCCTCCACGTAAGCGGTGCGCTGCGGGAACCTGATATCGACGAGCTCGCTCACGCCGGGCAGCACCAGCGCCAGCGCCGCGAGGAGCGGGTGAAGGTCGCTGCCGGGTCCTCCGGGCTCGCCAAAGCGAAGGGAGAAGGGGCGCGGCGCGAGGAGAGCGGCGCGAAAGACGGATTGCCCCACGCGCTCCAGTGTGGCCCCGGCGGCCTCGAGCACCGCGAACTGCGCGTCGTCCACGCCGGCGGCCTCCACCTCCAGCGCGCCGCCCGTGATCAGGCTGGCGATGAGCCACGTGAGCGCCTCGTCCGCGGTGGCGGGGACGGTCACGTCGAGGCCACGCGCCAGGGGCCCCACGATCTCCGCGCCGTCGGCGGTCACACGCACCTCCGCTCCCGCTGCGGCCAGCGCCGCGAGCAGCCCAAGGTTCTCCGCGCGCAGGTTCAGCCCCGTGAGGCGTGACGCGCCGGGCGCCAGCGCCGCGCAGACGATCGCCACCTGGCTGGCCGTGGTGGATGGGAACGGCAGCTGGAGCCGGGTGGGCCGGAGCTGCCCGCTGGCCCGAAGCCGCGGCCCCTCCTCTCGCGCGTCCAGCCCGAACGCCCGCATGACCTCGAGGTGCAGTCGGATCGACCGCTCGCCGATCGCGCAGCCCCCGGGGGCAGGCGTCTCGGCGACCCCGTGGCGCCCCGCGAGCGCCGCGAGCAAGACGGGCGTGGAGCGAATGGCGGGCCCGTCAGCGACGCCCCCTGCGCTGGGGGAGTCTCCGAGGACACAGCCCGCGGAGCGTAGCAGCGTCGCCGCGGCGTCTACGTCGGTGAGTCCGGTGGGTAGTCGAAGGAGCCGCGACGCGCCGGGGGCCCCGGCGGCCGCCAGCATGAGGGGTAAGGCGGCGTTCTTTCCGCCGCTGAGCACCACCCTCCCGGGACCAGCGCTACCGAGCGGGGGGGCCGGCCCGAGGAGCCGCCAGACCGCCCCGCGGGGCGTGCCGCTCACCCCAGCTTCTTCTGGAGCGCCAGGCCCTCCGCATGGGCAGGATCCAGCTGGAGGAGGCGCGCGACGTGGCGCTTCGCCTTCGCCTTGTCGCCCGCCTCGACGCAGACCTTCGCCAAGAGGACGAAGAGCTCGAGCCGCGCCGCGCTGTCCTCGAGCTCGTGCTGAACCAACAGCAGGGCCTGAAGGGTCTGGAGCGCCTTGTCGAGTCGGCCGGTCTCGAACGCGGTGCGCCCGAGGCCCAGCTGAACCACCACGTTGCGCGAGTCGGCCGTGCTGGCCACCTGGTAGGCGCTGTAGGCCTTGTCGGCGTCGCGCCGGGCCTCGTGCAACCGGGCTAGCCGAAGGGCCTGTGGCGCCAGCTCCTGGAACCGCCGCTTCGCCTCGAGATAGCTCACGTGCCAGGAGAGCAGCGGCAGCAGCTCCGCCGTGTCTCCGCGACGCTCGAGCTGGTCGATCATCGCCGCCACGAGCCCTGGGTGGTCGCGCTTCACCTCCACGCCGCGCCGGAGCCAGCGCCAGGCGGCGTCGAGGTCCTTGACGCGGTCCGAGAGCACCGTGGCCAGCTCGAAGATGGCGTCTGCCTGCGCCCGCGCGTCCGAGGCCCGCTGCACCTCGCGCTCGAGCACGGGCACCAGCGCCTCCCAGCTCTCGCGGCGATAGAGCACCTCTTTGAGCCGCGCCGTGGCCTCTGCATGGTCCGGTCGCGCCCCGAGGATGTCTTTGTAGATCGCGAGCGCCTTCGTGGTGTTGTCTTTGCCGAAGAGGTGCAGGCGTCCCAGCGTGAGCTGGGTGGCGATGCGCTCCTCGGGATCGTCTGAGCGGCGAACGAGGCCCTCGTAGGCCTCGATGGCCTTGTCGAGCTCGCCGGTGCGCTCGAAGAGCTGCGCCAAGAGGCCCAGCGTCACGCGGTTGTTGGGATCCAGCGCGTGGGCTGACTCCGCGACCTCCCGCGAGCGAGCCAGGTCCGAGAGCGGGTTCTCCCAGAGCTGCGCCGCCCGCACCAGGAGGCCGATGCGGTGGGCCACGTCGCGACTTACGGCTGCGCGTTGCTCGAGGAGCAGCGCGAGCCGGTCGAAGCGGCCCTGGGCCTCGGAGACCCGGATCAGCGCGTCTAGCGCCCCCACCTCACCTGCGTCCAGCACGAGCATCTCCTCGAAGCGCGAGACGGCCAGCTCCAGGTCGCCCAGATCCTCCTCGGCGATCGTGGCGAGTCGCGCCAACACCGGGATCCGTGCCGCTCCGTTCAGGGCCTGGAGCCGCGTCCCGAGGATCCGCGCCAGGTCCTCCGGCATGGCGTGTTCGGTGTACAGGAGCTCGAGCGCGAGGAGCGCCGGCTCACACCACCCGTCGGCTTCGATGGCCTCCTCGTAGGCCTCGATGGCGCCGTCGGGGTCCGCCAGGAGCTCCCCACGGATCCGGCCGAGCTCCACCTTGAGCCGCGCGAGCACATCGGGGTCCTCGACGCGGCGCGCGCGCCGCTCCAGGATCTCGGCGAGGGCCGTGTAAGACTCCGCCGCGCGATAGTGCGCCTCGAGCGCCTGCAGGGCCTCCTCATCGCCGTCGTCCAGCTCCAGCACCCGACGCCAGCCGTCTTCCACCCGGTCGGCGTCGCCAACGCGCCCGCCCGCCCGCGCCATCGTTCGCGCGAGCTCGAGGCGCTCCTCCCGATCGACCACGAGCGCGAAGAGGGCCTCGGCCACCCCCACGAGATCCGCGGGACGATCCTCGGCCGCGTACAACGCCAGAAGCGCCTGCAGCGCCTCGGTGTTCTCCGAGTCGACCACGAGCACCTCGCGGTAACACCGCTCGGCGACATCGCGCTTGCCCAGCGTGCTCCCCGCGAGCTGCGCGGCCCGGAGCAGGAGCTCGCGGCGCGTCTCGAGCGCGGTGGCCTTCCCGGCGGCCTGCACGGTGAGAGCCAGGAGCTCTTCCGCGCGGCTGATGGTCCCCTCCGAGAGGCCCGAGATGGCCGTGAGGCGCTGCAGCAGCTCGATGCGCTCCGGCGCCGCCAGCACGGCCAACTTCAGGTAGCCCCAGGCAGCGTCGGCGTCACCGAGGTGTTGCTCGGCCACAGCGGCGGCGGCCTCGAGCCGCTCGACGCGATCCGGCGCGTCATCGACCCCGGCGAGGAGCCAGCGCACCACGTCGTTCCACTGACCCTTCGACCGGTAGTGCGGCAGCAACATGCGCGCCGCCGAGTCGCGCAGCCAATCGTGCGCCTGACCGAGCAGGTCCAGCGCCATGACGCACTCTTCGTCCTCGGCGTCTTCCGCCACCAGCTCCACGTACAACTGGAAGGCAGCCTCCGGGTTCTGGACCTCCGTGTCCGTGATCTCCGCCAGGCGGCGCCGCAGGTGCCGGGACTCGGAGTGCGGCGCAATCGCGATCTCGCGGCGGAGAACGTCCACCCGCTCCTCGAAGCGACCGGTCGCCTCGAGCAGGCGCCCGAGCTCGGAGAGAGCCGTGGGCTCGAGCTCGTCGTAGGCGAGCACGGCGCGCCACGCGTCGATCGCCCCGCTGGGGTCGTCGAGGTGAGCCTCCGACAGACGGGCGATCCAGGCGTGCAGCGCCATCGCCAGCTCCGGCGAGCTGACCGCCCCGAGCGCGTCCCGCACAGAGTCCACGAGCACGGTCCAGCGGCCCGCGCCGCCCGCTACCTCCTCGAGGTTCTCCCGGAGCGCTTCGTCGCTGGGGTCCAGCGCGAAGGCCTCGCCCAGCGCGCGCAGCGCCCCGTCGGGATCGTCGAGCTCGTTGTTGCGAATCTCGGCGAGCCGCCTGAGGAGCTCGATGCGCTCGGCCCCGTCCATGCCGTCGCGGGCCCGGATCTCGAGCTGAAGCTCCATGGCGCGCTCGAGCGGCTTCCACCGCTCGGCGGTGAGATACACGGGCTCCAGCGCGAATGACGCCATGAGGGCCACGCGGGGATCTTCCAGCAGGCTCTCGAGCACGCCGACCGCCCCTTCGTGGGTCGGGAACTGGCCGAGGATGAGCCGCAAGAGGTCCAGCGCCCGATCCGGCTCGTCCAGCTCGTCGATCAGCAGCCGAGCGATCTGGAGATCGGCTTCTGCCTTCGCCCGGGGATCGGCGAACTGCCCACGCTTCGCCTCGAGGATACGGAGGTGGCCCCGGTGGTCGGAGATCTGCGGATAGAGTCGCTCGAGGCTGGTGAGCGCGAGGATGTTCTGAGGCGAGAACACCAGCGACTCCTCGTAGGTGCGCGCGGCGTCCTCGAGCTGCCCGAGCTCGCGCTCCTGAAGCCGCGCCAGATCGGTGAGCCAGTCCAGACGGTCTTCGTCGTCCTCCTGGGCGAGATCGATCTTCTGCCGTAGCACCGCAGCCAGCTCTGAGTGCGCGCCGCGAGCTCGGGTGGAGGCCTCGAGCCGGTCCAGTGCCCGCCGGTCCCCGGGCGCGAGCTCGCGGATCTCGGTCCAGCGCCGCTCGGCGGCGGCGACGTCGTTGAGGGACGCTGACAGGTCGCCCAGCCGGTGCAGCAGCGCGATCCGGTCGGCCTCGGTCTCCGCCACGTCGAGCCGCGCGGTGAGGACGCGAAGCACGGCGGCGTGGTCGCCTCGGGACTGGTAGTGCTGCTCCAGGGCCGCCAAGGCGGAGACATCGCCCGGCACCAGCTCGAGCCGCTGCTCGCGCCAGCGCGCAGCGGCGTCGGCGTCCGAGAGCGCGCCTTCCGCGAGCGCCGCGAGTCGCGCCAGGACGCGCACGCGCGCCTCGGATGGCATGGACTCGACGTGCTCTGAGTACACGCCATAGAGGGCGGCTTCGAGCCCGTGCCGTCCGGCCACACCCTCGAGCGTCTGCTCGATCGCGGTGTTGCCCGGCTCCAGCGCGTAGGCCGCCGCGAACGCGGTCAACGCACGCTGGGGCTCACCAGCGCGCTCCTCGTACAGCTGTCCGAGCTCCTGTTGAAGGAGCATGCGGTGCTCGTGGTCTTCGCAGACCCCGAGCTGCGCGAGATAGACGGCCTCCCAGCGGTGCCAGGAGACCTTGGAGTCGCCCGCGTACGCACGCTCCAGCAGATCCGCCGCAAGCCCGCGTAGCGCTGGCGCGTGATCCTCCTTCAGCACCTCCTCGGTGCTGGCGATCGCCTTGCCCCGCAGCGAATGCCCAGTGGTGAGGCCCGCGAGTACCTCGCGCAGGAAGTCGAGGGCGCCTGCGGGATCTCCGCCCTCGAGGCGCAGCAGCGCCAGGCGATACCGGACCTCGCGCGCTTCGTCGTCGTGGCTCACGGCCAGCAGGCGGTGGAGCACGGACTCCACGTCCTCCGACACGCCGCGTTGCCTCGCCAGCGCCTCGAGGCGTGCGAGCGCCTGACGGTGCCCGGGCTCTACCGTGACGAGGCTCTCGAGGGCGCGAGCCGCTCCCTCGGCGTCGTCGAGGCGCTCGCGCAGGGCAGCGACCGCGAGCCACGCGCGCTCACGCTCGCGGCCCGACGCGCGCACAGCGAGGCGCTCCTCCAGATCGGCCAGCTCGCGCCAGCGCTCGAGCTGCTCGTAGAGCCGCCGCAGCGCCTGGGCGGCGCCGTCGTGCGACTCGTCGAACGCGCTCACCGACTCGTAGAACACCACCGCGTCCGACGGACGCTTGAGCCGCTCCTCTGCGAGCCGCGCGGCGCGCAACGCCAGGTCCACGTTGCTGGGATCGTCCTTCACGATCTGCCCGTAGACCCCAATGAGATCCACGAGCAGGCCGAGGCGCCCCGCCGAGTCCTCCGCCTGCTCCCAGCGTCGAGGCTCCGTGGGCGCCTTTCGGAGCATGGCCTTCTCGGTCTCGTAGGCCGCGGCGCGGTCCTGCAGCTCGGTGAGCTGGAGGGTGCGGATCGCGTCGAGCCCCTTCAGCAGCTCGCCCGGCATGGCCTCCACGCGCTGCCGGTGAAGGCCGATCAAGGTCTCGAAGTCGCGGGCGTCGCGATAGAGCTTCCCGAGCCGCTCGAAGACCACCTCGTCCGTCGGGTCCTCGGCGCTGAGCTGCTCGAGGACCGAGCGGCCCACGGGATCGGTGGGCGCCTCGCCGAGGAGCGCCACGGTGGCAGCGAAGGCCTGCTCCGGGTCGCCCAGCTGCTCCCGGCACAAGACCGCGAGTCGCTGGCGCAGGCCCAGCCGGTGCTCGGCGTCTCGCGTGACCGCGATCTCCCGCCGGAGCAACGCGGCGACGGCCGGGAAGTCGTTGTCGGCGAACCGAAGGGACTCGAGGGCTCGATAGGCGCGGGCCTCCGCGGGGTCGTTACGGAGGATCTCCTCGTAGGTGTCCGCTGCGCCGGCCGCGTCGTGCTCCCGTTCGAAGAGCAACGTGGCGATCCGATACAGCAGCGCGATCCGGTCCGAAGCCGCGGCGGTGCGCTCGACCTCGTGACGGAGCGTGTCGATGACCTCGCGTGTCCGGCCAGTGGCCTCGTACAGCGACCGCATGGCCTCGAGGGTCTCGCGGTGATCCGGGAAGCTCGACAGCGTCTCGCGCAGGATCCCCTCGGCCACGTCCAGATCGTTGCGGTCCTCGCGCGCTACGCGCCCCATCTCCAGCAGGATCTTGAGGCGAGCCTCATCGCCCCGCGCTCGCGCGAGCGCCTCTCGATCGAGGATCTCGAGGTCGTCGAAGGCGCCGGTGAGCCCGGCCAGCCGGACGAGCTCCGTGCGCAAGGTCCCCGTGGCGCGCCACTCGATGCCCGCAGCCTCGCCCAGCACCGCGAAAGCACGCCCGGGATCGCCGAGCCCCTCTTCGAGTAGCCGCGCGAGCCTGAGGCGCCCGCCAACCGCGTCGTCATCCGGCCAACGCGCGAGCCGGAGCTCTAGGATCTTCACCTGGCCCAGCACGTCGCCAGCCCCAACGTAGGCCCGGTCGAGCAGCTCAGCGGCGCGCGGACCGCTCTCGATGGAGTCGAGCGCCGCCTCCAGAGCGCGCCGGGCGGCCGCGAAGCTCGGGTCGCGCGAGAGGATTGCCTCGTAGCGGTCGAGCGCGTCGCTCGGTCGCGCGAGTTGGTTCTCGTAGAGCTGCGCCAGCATGTAGTCGGTGATCGTGGCCGTTCGGTCTTCCTCTGCGCGCGTCCGCGCGTCGAGGAGCAGGGCCTCGAGATCGTCCCACCGCTCCAGGATCCCGTAGAGCCGGCGAAGGTTCTGGAACGCCGTCGGCTCCTCCGGGACGCTGAGGCGCACCCGCTCGTAGAACAGCGTGGCGCCAGCCTCGTCGCCGAGCTCCACCTCGGACACCTCGGCCGCGCGGAAGAGCACCGCCACCCGCTCCACCGCGTCCACTCCGCGCACGCCGAGCACATCCGCCTTGCGGGCGAGCGCCTTGACCAGCGGCTCGTACGTGGCCTCGGTCTCGTAGACCCCGATGAGCCGATCGAGGGCCTCAGACACGGCCTCCTCGGTGACGGGATCCCCGCTGCGAACCACGCGCTCGTACGCGTCGGCGGCCGGGCCACCGTCGCCGAGCTCCTCGTAGAGCTGCCCCGCGAGCAACAAGAGGCGCCGGCGGCTCACCTCGCCGTCAGCGCGCTCCGCACGCCGCTCCACGATCGCCACCCGGTCGCGCAGGCGACCGGTGTCTGCGTAGAGCGCATCCAGCTGCTCGAGGGCACCGACGTGGTCGGGCTCGACCAGCAACACCCGCTCGAGGGCGTCCAGGGCACGATCGGAGTCGCGCAGCTCACGCCGCGCCACGTCGGCGAGCATGAGCAGCTGGCGCACAGAGGCGTTCGAGGTGGCGTAAGGCGACACCTCGGCCAGCACGTCAGCGAGGTCGGCATGGCGGCCAAGCGCGTTCGCCGCGCGCTGGAGGCCACTCTCGGCCTCTCGTTCGTCGGGGTAGTGCCGCAGCGCGTCAGCATACGACTCGAACGCGCCGACCCAGTCGCCACCCTGGTGCTCGAAGCGGTCGCCGGCCTGCCGGAAGTACCCGGCGCGATCTCGGTCGCTGTCAGCGAGATCAGCCCGCACGGTGAGCATGCGCACCTCGCCCCGCCAATCTCCGGCGGCGCGGTACCACGGCTGGAGCACGTCGGCGACGCGGCGCGCCAGCTCCGGCTGCTCCTCGACGGCCACGAGTCGGTCGAGCGCCTCTGCCGCTGCCTGAGCGGCGGCGCCTCGTTCGTCGCCGATCGCTGCGATCCACGCGTCGACCGCCAGCTCGTTCTGGCCGAGGTAATCTGCGAGCACTCGGCCGATCCGAACATACACGGACACCCGGTCGTCGCTTGTCGGGAGGCGCCGCCGGAGCAGCGCCACCAGATCGTCCCAGCGCTCGAAGCGCTGGAAGAGCCCCTCCAGCCGGTCCATCGCCTCGGCGTCGCGCTCGTCGAGCAGGAGCAGCGACTGATAGACCTCGATGGCGTCCTCGGCGCGCTCGAGCTCGTCCTCGAGCAGGTTCGCTGTGGCCGTATAGACGGCGCGTTTGTCCTCCACCTCCCAAACGAGGTCCGCCTTCCGGCGGTACACCGCGAGGAGGCTCTCCCAGTCCTGCCGTTGCGCGTGCAGGCGCTCGAGCGCGCCCAGGGTCTCGAGATCCTCGGGGTCTAGCGCGAGCACCCGCTCATAGCAGTGGGTGGCGCGCTCGAGGTCGCCGAGCTGCGCCTCGGTGAGCTCCGCCAGCCGGCGCGTGAGCACAGCCTCCGCGCCCGCGTCGTCGTCCAGGCGTGCCACCCGATCGACCGCTGCGAGCCGGTCACGGCCCGAAGGTCCGTCGTCCAGACCCAGTACGGCGCTGTACAAGGCGGCGACCTCGGCCCACCGGCCGAGCTGACCGGCCAGGGCTTCGAGCTGCGCGCGCGGCTTCGGCTCGCCGGGCGAGAGCGCGACCTGCTGAAGCCGGTGCATGAAGGCCACGGCGGGATCGACCGCGAGACCAGCCAGCTCGTCGTGCAGGCTCTCGAGCGTACCCACGTCGGCCTCGCGGCCGAGGCGATCGTTGAGGACGAGCGCGAGCCGCGCCGCATCCCCCTGCCGGCGCAGGACCGGCTCGATGAGCGACGTGACGCCCTCTCGGGCACGGTCGGCCTCGAAGAGCTCCCAGAGCTGCAAGACAGCGGCGTCGTTGTCCGGGTGGTCGCTGAGCGAGCGCTCGAGGCGATCCAACGCCGCGTCGAGATCACCGCTGCGGTCAGCCAGGATCCGCGCGGCCCGGGCGTCCAAGGCGGCGCGCTTCGCGCGGTCGCCCGTGAGCGCACGCTCGGCGTCCACGAGCCCCACGAGGTCGGCCCACCGCGACTCGGCCTCGTAGACGCGCTGTAGGCCATCGACCGCCTCGTCGTCACCGGGGATCCTAGCGAGGATGCGCTGATACGCCTCTGCCGCCAGCTCGGGCTGCTCGAGGATCTCCTCGTGGAGCCGACCGAGGCGAATGAGCGCCAGGCGAAGGCGATCCACGTCGCCCTCGGTCTCGAGCACGTCGATCCGCCGGCGGAGCACCCGCTCGTACGCCGGCCAATCCTGCTCGGAGTACGTGAGCTCCTCGAGCTCACCGATCGTGGCCACCGCGTTCTCGTCGAGGTCTAGGATGGCCTCCAGCGCGCGAGCGGCGTCGCGTGGGCGGCGGAGCCGGTGGAGCCAGATCTCCGCGGAGCGGCGCAGCAGCTCGATCCGCGCCCCGCTGGCGGCCGTGCCGGATCCGGCGCCTACCCGACCCTCGACCTCGCCGTACCAGGCTGCGAGCGTCTCGAAGTCGTCGCATGCCTCGGCCCAGCGCTCGAGCCCCGAGGTCAGGGGTCCGATGCCGATACGAGCGGCCGACCGGTCCAGCTCCACCTCGGCGGCCTGCCTCGCCCACTTGAACGCCTCGTCCTCGCGACGCCGCGCTCCCAAGGCGCGCGCGCCGCGCATCAGCGCCGACTCGGCCTCCTCCGTGGCGCCGGCCAGGTCCGCCACGCGCCGAAGGACCGGTAGGAGGCGATCGACCTCCCCGGCGGCCTCGGAGCGCTCAGCGAGCCGCGTCGCGATGTCCAGGCGGGCGGGGTACAAGACGAAGAGGCGGCTCAGCCGCTCCGTGGCGCCTGCCGCATCGGCCAGCGGGCCGTCCACGACCGAGACACACTCGAGCTGCACCTCCAGTCGCAGCTGTGCATCGGTCTCTCGGCCGGCCTGCTCGTCGAGGAACGCCACGTAGCCCCGGTAGTCGCCTTGGGCCGCGTAAAATGCCTTGAGCTCTTCCCACGCCTTCTCGGCCACCAGGATCCGCTGCAGGCCGATCCGGGCCGGCGCGTGCCCCGGGACCGCTTCGAGCACCTCGCGCCACGCATCCTTGGCCTCGGCGCCGCGCTGGAGACGCTCCCAGAGCACCTCGGCCTGCTTCTCGAGGAGCTCAGCGCGACGCCGCTTGGTCTTGGAGTGTTCGAGTCGCGTGCCGAGGTGGGCGCACAGCTTCTCCCAGTAGCCCTCTGACTCGAACAGCGTGAGCAGGGCCTGCGCCGCGCGCTCGTTCTTCGGGTTGAGCTCGAGGAGCGCCTCCCAGTGCCGGATGGCCTCGTCGTTCCAGTGCAGCTTGTCCGTGGCCAGGGCGGCCAACTCGGCCAGGATCGGCTCGCGACGCGCCGGCTCGGTGAGGCCGAGCTCGGACGTGTAGGCGGCGTAGAGGCGCTCGAGGTTGTGCTTGGCCTTGTAGATGTCTCGGAGCTTCTGCACCACCTCGAGGTTCTGCGGGTCGATCTCGAGGATCCGCTCGAGGAAGGGCACCGCCTGGCTGTCGGAGCTCATCTTCGACAGATAGAGGTTGGCGACCTGGTGGAAGAGGTCGAGGAGCGTGTCCTCGTCGGTGGTGGCGGCGATCTTCTTCTGGAGGACCTGGACCAGCTCGGACCAGCGGGCCGCGTCCTCGTACCGCTGGGCCAGAGTGTCGAGCGCCTTGGTGTTGGTGGGGGAGAGCTGGACGATGCGTCCGTAGGTCTGGACGACCAGCTCGTCCACCGGGAGCTTCTGAGGATCCTGATAGATATCGATGATCTGGAAGAGGTACTGGACCTTTTGCTCGGTCTCCTCGACCCCGTCGCCGAGGCGCCGGATCTGTCCGTTCAGGATCTCGACGAGCGCGTGCCACTTGCCCATCGCCCGGTAGAGCTCGGTGAGGCGTGCGGTGGCCACCTCGTTCGTGGCGTCCTCGGTGAGGACCCGCTTGAAAGCCTCCACGGCCATGTCGGGGCTCTCGAGGTGCGACTCGGCGAGGCGCGCCATCTCCAGTGCCACGGCCACCCGGTCCTCGCGGGGCACGATCGCCAGCTTCTGCGCGAGCACGGCGTGGAGTCGGCGGAAGTCGGCCTTCTCGGCGAAGTAGGCCTCGAAGAAGCCGATCGCCGTCATGTCGCGCGGGTCGGTGGCGCGCACGCGTCGGAACAGCTTCTCGGCCTCGTCGAGGTCGCCAGCGAGGCGCCAGGTGATCTCGCCCTCGCGGATGAGCCATCGCTTCTCGTCGTTGCGGCTCTTGGTGGACCGCCGCGCCGCCTGCAACAGCGCGCGAGCCCCCGCGGTGTCGCCGGCCGCGCTCATGGACCCCTCGAGCGCGTCGATCGCTTCGGGATCCGCTGGATCGGCCACGAGCGCCTCGCGCAGAAGCTCTGCTGCGAAGGCCTCCTCAGTGTGAATCAGCGCCAGCCCGCAGAGGCGGGCCGCAGCCACACGGGAGCTCCGCGCTGCCGCGAGGTGGGACTGCGCCACTGCGCGGTCTGGCGCCACCTGCAGAAGCTCCGCCGCGAGCTCCGGCGCCCCCGGATCTTCGTGGAATGCCTCGCGAAGGTGCGCGACGTCTTGGCTCTCGCCATAGAGCGCGAGGAGCGCCCGGGCGCGCTCGGCCCCGGGGGTGGCCGCGTCGGCCGCCGCGCGGAGGTCCATCGCCGAGAGCTCGGCTTGACGCTCGAGCTCTGTGACCGCGTCGAGGCCCGCCCGCACCACCGGATCCTCGCTGCCCGCCGCCAGCGCGCGCTCGAACGCGGCCCGCGCCTTCGCAGGCTCGTTGGCCTGGAGCGCCAGGGCGCCCCGGCGACCCTCGAGGGCAGCGCGACGCTCGGGCGACGCCGCCAGCGGCGCTGCCAGTTCGAGGTACCCGCGCTCTCGGGCCGCGTCCGGCTCGGCGCGCTCGGCCAACGCGGAGAGCGTGTCATCCGAGGGGCACGCCCGGAAGGCCTCGGCCAGCACCCTCGCTGCCTCTTCCGCGTCGCCCACGTGGAACAGGAGGCGGGCGCGACGCTCGAGCAGGCTCCCCCGCACGGCGTCCGCCGCGAGGCGCTCCAGCACGGAGTCGAGCACGGAGAGCAGCCGAGCCCGAACGCTCTGCACCTCGTCGTGATCGAACACCGCCTCAGGAACGCTCGCGGCCTGCTCGAGCAGCTGGTGGAGCGCCGAGGGTTCCGGCAGCCCGGCCTCGACGGCCGACTCCAGGAGTTCGAGCGGTTCCAACGTGGAGGAGCGAGCGGTGGATGCGGTCATCGAGCCTCGGGAGCGGCGCTATTTCACGTCTGGGGGGCGGGTCGCGCGAGCTTACGCTCAATGACGGAGACCGGCCAGACTACCACCTCGTCGCTTCGCAGCGATGCCGCCAAGCGCCCCTCGCGGCGGCCGTGTCGCCCACTCACACGATCAGTGCACCCACTTGTCGGGCGGGCGGACCACCCGGAGATGCGACGGCTTGTTCTTCGGCTCGCCCGCGAACGCTCGGCGCAGCTTGCCAGGACGCCACATCCCCGAGGTCATCAGGTAGGCCGTGAGCATCCCGCCGAGGTGCGCCAGGGCTTGTGAGGCCCCGGGCGCGAGGTCTCCATAACGCGCACTGGGGATGAGGTCTATTGCGCTCAGCAAGACCAGTCCGATGACGAGGTAGCTCGCCTTGAGCGGGAGCACCATGCTGGCCATGATCGTGGTGTTCGGCTGGTAGACCGCGAACGCAACGATGAGGCCCTGCGAGGCGCCGGAGAAGCCAGCCACGGCCACCTCCGGCCAGCTGTCCACGAGCGCGTCGCCCGCCACCACCGCGACCCCGCCGCCGGCCACGCATGAGAGCAGGAAGACGAGGAAGCGCCTGGCTCCCCAGCTTCGCTCGAACTGCGGGCCGAACCAGACCAGCGCGAACGCGTTGAAGAGGAGGTGAAAGCCGGCGCCATGCCCGAGGTGCTGGATCAACGTGGCGATGACGAACGCCGCCACGAACAGCAGCCCCCGCTCGTTCTGGCCCCACGGAGAGCGCCAGGCCACGACGAGCCCGCCGAGGAACAGCGCCGCCAGGACGGCGTCCAAGAGCGGGTTGGTGCCCACGAGGTGGAGCGCGCCGTAGCTCAAGACCCGCCAGACCTCCCCGGCCAGGACCCGAGTGGTGACGAGTGTGCCGTACACCTCGAGCTCCGGGCGGCGCAGCACTGCCATGACGAGCTGCACGAGGTACACCGCGACGAGCGCGAAGAGCACGCGACGGACCGTGTGCGGGAGGGCGGTCAGGCCGAGGAAGCGTAGTAGGGCATTCACGGGGGCGCATGATAGGGGGTGTCCGCCGGGGGTCAAAAGGGCGTACGCTGCCCGGGTGTCGCGACTCGGCGCCCCCCTGCTCCTGTGCCTCTCTGTCGGGCTCGCCCCCCCCTGCCGCGCCGATCGCCTGGCCGAGCTGGGCGTGTTCGAGCGCGAGTCCGTGGAGGCCGCGCTCACGGAGCTGGGCCTCGAGGTCGACAATGCCCCCGACGGCAAGCGGCTCGGCCTCGTGCGCGTGAAGAACTTCGAGGTCTTCGGGGAGAAGGACTCCTCGTTCCTGCGGTGGTTCAACCTCTTCCATCGCACCACCACGGAGGAGACCATCGCCCGCGAGGTGCTCCTGCGTCCGGGAGACCGCTGGGACCAGGAGCGGGTCGACGAGACGGTCAGAAACCTCCAGAGCCCGGTGTATTCCAACGTCATCGTGGCCGTCCCCACCCGGTCGGCGGAGCGCGACACGGTCGACCTCCTGATCGTCACGCGGGACGTATGGAGCCTCCGCTTCAACTCGAACATCCAGTTCCAGGGGGACTCCATCACCCTCTTGTCCTTCTCCCTCGCCGAGAACAACTTCCTCGGCTGGCGGAAGCAGATGAACGTCTTCTTCAACATGGATCAGGGCGCGTTCGAGGTGGGCCCGGCGTACGTGGACCCGAACATCCTCGGCACCCACCTCACCCTCGACAGCCGCGCGAGCGTCATCTTCGGGCGCGACACCCTGGAAGCCGAGGGGACGCGGAGCGCCACCACGCTCGAGTACCCGCTCTGGTCGCTGGACCAGACGCTCGGCGGGAGCGTCAACGTCACGCACTACGACTCGCTGGTCCGCAGCTACCAGGGCTCGGGGGTACGCACCTACGACGCCCCCGGCACGCTCGGCGACGACGCCATCCCGTGGGCCTACCGCTACACCTACGTCGAGGGCTCGGCGAAGGCCAAGGCCGCGTTCGGGCGCGGACTGAAGCACCTCGTGAGCGCCGGCTACGAGGCGTACTGGCTGGAAGCCTCGCTGCCGGACGACTTCGCGTACACCGGCGTGGCGCGGAGGCAGTTCGAGTACGTCGCGCTCCCGCGGGGCGAGCTGTCCTCGGCGCTCACCGCCAGCTACGAGCTCTACACGCCGAAGTACGCCACCTACCGCGACTTCGCCACCTACGATCTCCGCGAGGACTACCTCGTGGGCCCCTACTTCGGGTACTTCGTCACCCAGGGCCTCCGCGCTCTGGGCAGCGACGACACCTACACACGCGTCGCGACCACGCTCCAGGTCGCGGACTCGGTGGGTGGCGCCTACCTCAAGGCCTCGGCCAGCTGGTCCGCGCGGCTCGAGGTGGGCTCCTTGCGGGACCATCGAAGCACGCTCTCGTTCTACGGGGCCACGCCTTCGCTCTTCTCCGCCCTCCGCGTCGTCGTACGCTCGGACCTCAGCGCGTGGCTCTCAGGAGAGAACGTCGGGACCTACGCCCTGGGCGGCGACTCCGGCCTTCGCGGCCACTCCGTGGGGGCGCTGAACGGCTCGCGCCGGTTCCGGACCAACGTGGAGCTCCGCTCGATCCCTTGGCGGGTCTGGGCGCTGCGTGTGGGCGGCGTGGTGTTCTGGGACTTCGGCGACGCCGTGAACGACCTCAGCGACCTCGCGCCGGTGCACGACGTCGGGCTGGGCCTCCGCATCCTCATCCCTCAATTCAACACGTACGTCTTCCGGCTGGACTGGGCCTTCGCCACCGAAGGGGTCGAAGCCGGCTGGCCAGGACGCCTGAGCTTCGGCTTCCTTCAGGCGTTCTGACGCACACCGGCAGTTCGTTGTATGCTGCTGCGCGTGAAGCGCGTCATCGTGGCCCTATTCGTCTTCGGCTGCAGCGAGTTCCGAGACCGCGTCCCGTCCGATACGGGCGAGACCGGTACCGACTCCGCCGACATCAAGAACCCCTGCGCCGGCGTCGACTGCGACGACGGCGACCCGTGCACCTCCGATCGGTGCGTCGCGGCTACCGGCGAATGTGAGCACCCGCCCGTCCCGGACGGCGCTTCCTGCGACGATGGCGCGTTCTGCACCGCCAACGACTCCTGCTCGGCCGGGGTCTGCGGAGGCACTGCCACGAGCTGTCCCACCGACGGGACCCCGTGCACCACCGGCGTGTGCGACGAGGACGGAAACACCTGCAAGGTCGTGCCGCTGGCCGACGCAGCCCCCTGCGACGACGGCGACACCTGCACAACGGGGGAGACGTGCGCCGCGGGCGCATGCGGCGGGGGGAGCCCGGTCGCCTGCGAGGGTGCCATCGGGACGTGCACTCCGTCGGTCTGCGTGAGTGGACAGGGCTGCGTCGCCACGCCCGCGCCCGACTCCACGAGCTGCGACGACGGAGACGCGTGCACCGAGGGTGACGTGTGCACCGGCGGGACCTGTACCGGGGTGCCCAAGGACTGCTCGGGCCTCGACGAGAAATGCAGGATCGCCGTGTGCTTCGAAGGGCAATGCTCGCTAACCAACGCCCCGGCCGGCCCCTGCGACGATGGAGATGCCTGCACGGTGGGCGACGCTTGCGCGGCGGGCGCCTGCCAGGGGGCGCCTTTGGACTGTTCGCTGGTGGACGGGCCCTGCGCCGTCGGCTTCTGCGATCCCGGGGGCGCTGGCTGCATCCAGAACCCGGTGAACGAGGCTCAGCCGTGCGAGGACGGCGATCTCTGCAGCATCACGTCGGCGTGCGTCTCCGGGTTCTGCGCACTGGTCACCGCGGTCGACTGCTCTTCTCTGGATGGCCCTTGCGCCATCGGCGCGTGCGTCGTGGCCACGGGCGAGTGCACCACGAAGCCGGTGCTCGACGGCGTCGCCTGCTCCGACGGCGACGCGTGCACGCTCGGCGATCAGTGCCTCTCCGGTCTGTGCCTCGGAGACGCCAAGGACTGCGGGAAGTCGGTGATCGCCTGCTGGTCGGTCACCTGCGACCCCACCGACGGAAAGTGCAACACGGGCCCAGACGCGCTCCTCGACGGGACGCCCTGTGCCGACGACCTCTTCTGCACCGTCGACGGCGCGTGCGCGGCCGGCACGTGCGCGAGCGCGCCGCGTGACTGCTCCGGCGCCGCCGGCACATGCCAGGTCGCCGTTTGCGACGAGGGCAACGACGCCTGCGCCCCGGTGCCCGCCGACGATGGCTCGCCGTGTTCGGATGGGCAGGGCTGCACCACCAGCGACGTCTGCGTCGCGGGCTCTTGCGTCGGACTCGGCACGCTCAGTTGCTCGCAGCTGGACGGCCCCTGCCACATCGGCGAGTGCAGCGAGGCGGTCGGTGGGTGTACGGCCACGCCGCGCCCCGAGAACGCGGATTGCTCGGACGGGTCCACCTGCACCACCGGAGATGCCTGCAAGAACGGTGAGTGTATCGGCGGCGCGGTCGACTGCTCCCACCTCACGAGCGGCTGCGCCGTCGGCGTCTGCACCCAAGACGCGGGCTGTGTCGCAAACCCGGTGCCGGACGGCGCGTCGTGCTCGGATGGCGTCGAGTGCACTCAAGGCGACGACTGCATCGCCGGCGCGTGTACGCCCGGCGTCCCCGTCGGGTGCCCGTGCCCGAATCCCGGTCGCGCGATCGAGCTCACGGACGGCTGCGTCACTACGGCCGGCGGTCCACTGCTCGACTCCCAGAGAGGCTTCACCGTGGCCTTCTGGATGCGGACCACCACGGTCGCCTCGGCCCGTCTGCTCGACCAGCGGGTCAGCGCGTCCGCCGGAGACTCCGACTGGTCGATCACCTACGAGGCGCCCGGCGGGGTCGGGCAGCTGCGATTCCAGTACGGCAACACTGTGGGAGCCGACAGCCAGCTGGGCATGAGCGGCGTCGCCCTGAACGACGGGCTCTGGCACTACGTGGCGCTGGTGCGGGACGGCGACGACCTCCGCTGGTGGGTAGACGGGATCGGGCAGCCGGTGGCGACCGCCACGAACCTCCTGGCACTCACCAACCCTGCGCCGCTTGCGATCGGCTGTGGGCGCTTCGGCGGGGAGCTGTTCAACGGCGCCATCGACGAGGTGGCGATCTGGAACTACCCTCGGTATCGCACCTCGCACGCGCCGCCGGACCGCCACCCGGTCACGGCCGGCCTCGTCTCCCTCTTCCGCTTCGACGAGTCGCCTCCCGCGCCGGCGGACGCCATTACGGGCCTCGCGGCCAACCTCTCTGGCGGCGCCGCCAGCACGGAGTCCGTCTCACCTTCGATGTTCGGCTGTTGCGGCAACGGCTTCGTCGAGACCGGAGAGGCGTGCGAGCCCGGCTCGAACCCGGGGTGCAGCGGCGCCTGCGAGCTGCCCGCGATCCCGGCGCAGTCAGCCGACTTCGACGGCTCGGGCTGCATCGTCGTGGACTCCCAGACCCTCATCCCGAGCGTCTCCCTGCTCACCGTGGAGTTCTGGGTGCAGACGACGCAGAAGCCCGCGATTCTCCTCGCCAAGACCTCCAGCGACGGCAACTCAGGGTGGCGCATCGAGCTCGACGACGCCGGTAAGCCCGTGTTCCGCGGCTTTGACATCAACGGGGGACCCGTGGTCCACCTCGGGTCCGCCACGGTCTCGAACGGCCTCTGGCACCACGTCGCGCTCATGAACTTCGCCGGGAACAAGCTCCGCTGGTTCGTCGACGGCGTCGCGGCGCCCACCAGCACGCTCGACAAGCTGGTCCCGCTCGGCAACACGCACCCGACGCGCCTCGGCTGCGGGCCCACGGGCGCCACGCTACTCGGCCGGCTCGACGGGGTGCACGTGAGCCGGGCGCTGCGGTACTCCACCAACTTCACGCCCTCGAAGTCGCCCGCTCCGGACGCCAACACCGACCTCTTGTTCACCTTCGACCTCCCGGCGGTGAACGGCACTGTGGTGGACCTCTCGCCCGGTCTGCACGACGGGGCGGGCAACAGCGGGGTCACGATCTTGCCGGTCGCGCCGTGACCTTCGCGGAGGTCGCGGAGCAAGCGGGCGTGTGGGTCGAGACCGTCGAACACTTCGCCCGGCGCGGACTCCTCCCACGCGAAGGCGAGCTCGAGCCGGCGCACGTGGCCCTCGTACGCCTCGTCGTTCGTTTCCAGGCCGAGCACCAGCTCTCACTCGACACGCTCAAGGCCGTCGTGGCCGACGAGTGCGGCCACGATCTCGCTCGAGCGGAGCGGGCGCTGGAGGCGCGCGTCGAGCCTGATCCGAACCAGGCTGGGCCCGGCCCGGTCACCCGCGCGCGCCTCGCCACGGACTCCGGGGTCTCCGCCGAGACCCTGGACACGCTCGTACGCGCTGGCGTGCTCCCGGACGCCGGGCCGTACGGCGGCCACCATGTCTGGATGACCGAGTCCGCCGCCGCGCTGGACTCCCTAGGGATCCACCGAGACGGCGCGGCCAAAGCCGTGGCGCTGGCGCTCGAGGTGGCCGCGCTGGAGACCGACGCGCTCCTGGTCGACGTGGGACGGGGAGCGGCCCCACGGGACGCGCTCCGCGACAGCCGCGAGCGACGGGCCGCGGTGGGGAGGCTCCTCACAGCGGCGCGCAGCACCACCACCGCCGAGCAGCTCGCGCGCGTGGCCCGCGCCACGGCGGGGTCGAAGGAGCTCGCCCTGGTCGCCACCCACGTGCCGAGCCCCTTGTTCGTGGCGCGTCACCGCATCGACGTAGCCGAAGCCGAGGCCAAGGCGCGCTACGAGGCCGGCGACACCACCGCGGGGCGCGAGCTGGCGCGCCTCCTCGTAGGTCTCGGCCGGTTTACGGAGGCGCTGCAGCTCCTCGAGGGCCTCGCTCGCCCCCCCGTACCCGACACCGGCCTCCGGGCGCTCCCCATGCTGGCGCCCGAGCCGGTGGACGCTGTTCTCTACCGCGGTCTGTGCCTCTCGCTCGTAGGCGAGGACGGTGACGCCATCGCCGCGGTAGAGGGGGCGGAGGCCCGCGAGCCAGCCAACCCGAAGGCGTCGGCGTTCGTCGCGGCGGCCCACTTCGTGGCGGCGGGACGCTCCGGCGACCTGCTCGACGCCACCGTCCACGTCGAGGCCGCGCTCACCGCCCTGGCGCGCAGCCGGGCGCTCCCCGCGCGCTCGGCCGTGGAGCACGCTGAGGCGCGCCTGACCACGGGGCGGATCGCGCTGGTGCTCCCGGCGGCCTTCGGCCTGGCGGCGGGCGGGCGCGCGGATCTCGAGGCCGTCCTCGAGGCCACTCGTGGGACTGGGGGCGATGAGGCCGGCTACGGCGTCACCGGGGCGCGCGACCTCGTGAGGATCACCGCGCTGTTCTTCCTGGGGAGTCACCTCGCAGATCACGGCGACCCGGGCGCGCCCGAGCTGCTGCGGGAGGTGATCGCGCTCGATCCAATGGCCAACTTCGCACGGATGGCTTGGCGGCGGCTCTCGCAACGAAACGAGACTCGACCCGCGGAGGGGGGCGCGTGGGGCTGACGCGGCCGACGTGGGTCTTCGGCGACGACTTCGAGTTCCCGCCGCCGGCGCGAGCCAGCCGAGACGGGGTCGTGGCGCTCGGCGGGGAGGTCACCCCGCGGACGCTCCGCCGCGCGTATCAGGCCGGGATCTTCCCGTGGCCGGTGCGGGAGGACCTCCCGATGTTCTGGTTCTCCCCGAACCCGCGCTTTCTCCTCGAGCTCGATCGCCTTCACATCTCCCGATCCCTTGCGAAGATCCTGCGCCGCGACCCGCCGGAGATCCGCTTCGACACGGCCTTCCCGGAAGTGCTGCTGCGGTGCGCGCGGGCCCGCCGGGACGGGGGCGGCACCTGGATCGACTCGCGGATCGTGCGCGGCTTCGTCCACCTCCACACCGAAGCGGCCCAAGACAACGTGCGCGTCCACAGCGTGGAGGCCTGGCGCGGGGACACGCTGGTCGGGGGGCTCTATGGGGTCCAGGCCGGCGCGGCGTTCGCAGGCGAGTCGATGTTCTTCATCGAGCCCGACGCGGGCAAGGTCGCGCTGGTCGCGCTGGTCGAGCGCCTTCGCGCGCGGGGCTTCCACTTCCTCGACTGCCAGGTCGAGACGGAGAACCTGAGCCGGTTCGGGGCGAGGAACGTGCCTCGGGAAGAGTTCCTCGCGCGGCTCGCGGATGCCCGCCTCGAGTCCGTGACGCTCACGGGCTGAGCTGCTCCGCTCGGGACGGAGCGACCGAGCGGATCACTCACGCTCGACGACGAGACCGCGGACCTTCGCCGCCCAGCGCGACAGGTGAAGCGACGCCTCGCCCCCGTCCAGAGCCGCCCATCGCCCCTCGCGCACCACGCCGAACCGCATCGCGTCTTCCACGCCGCGGGCCCCGGGCACGCGCGGGCGGGGCGAAGAGGGGAGCTCGTGGTCATCGCGATAGCTGTAGTACCGCTTGGGCGCCGCGTCGTCCTCCACGCGACAGAGCGTCACGGGAACCGGCGTGAGCGTGGGGGAGCCATCAACGCCGTCTACGCGAGCCCCGCCGACGTCGAGCCAGAACCCAGAGGGGTGGGGCAACGTGGCCACCACGGGGACCCGGGGCGCCTGGAACACGGCCACGGAGCGCGCCAGGCCGCAGTGGACCAGCATCCATTGGCCCGCGACCACCACGCGGTCCAGCGCCGCCTCACGGAGCCGCACGCCAAAGCCATCCGGCAGCACCACGGCCCACCCGCGCCCACCGGCGGGGAGGGGCTGGGCCGAGCGATAGACCCGCGCCCGGTGCCCGAGCAGCCACTGGCGGCGGACCGCGTACGTCACGAGCCCCCCGGCGATCCCGAGCGCGAGCCAGCTGGACGGGCGATGCGGGGCCTCGATGACGCCCACCGCGGTGAGCAGGAGCCCCGCGCCCATCGCGGCGCGGCGGCGGTTGTGCAGGTAAGGGGCGAGCTCGTCCCGGCCCGCCAACGTGTAGGCGAGGTACGCCGCGGTTCCGGACGCCACGAGGCCCACTCCGGCGACGCTCGCGACCTTCACGTCACGCGCCCCGCGAGCCCGCGGACCACGGCACCTGCGTCTTCCGCGAACCCACGCAGGAACCCGGAGCGCCGCGTCCGCTGACACGGTAAGCCCAGATAACCGACCCCGCGGTGCCCGAGCGAGAGGCCTCCCCGGTGGCGCGGGGCGCCGAGCAGGGGCGCCGTGAAGTCCACCTCGCGGCGGAAGCCCGTGCACCAGACGATGCGGTCTGCCGCTACCCGGCGCCCTGTTGCGTCCACGGCGCCAGCAGGCTCCAGGGAGACCAGGCGTGAGACCTGAGTCACTCGACCCGCCGTGACCGCGTCGAAGAGCTCGGGGTCTACGACAGGGGTTCGCTCCGAGCAGCCGCCGTCGCCGGGCACCCACCGGAGCGGCACAGCCGACAGCCGATAGAGCGCCTCCCGGGCCCAGGGGGGCGCGGGGTTAGGGCGCGTCAGCGGGTCCGGCGTGGCCACGCTGACCTCGGCGCCCGCTTGCAGCGCCGCCACGGCCGCCTCAGCACCAGAGTTCCCGGCGCCCACGATGAGGACCCGCTCGCCGGGCCGGAGCTCCGCCGCTCGAAAGTCCCTGTAGTGCACGCTGGTCCCCCCGAAGACCCCCGTCAGGGTGGGGGTGTAGGGCCGCCCGAACTCGCCGGTGGCCACAACCAGCGAGCGCGTGGTGATCGGGCCGCGGCTGGTCTCGAGCACGAGCGCGTCACCCCGTGTGCGCAAGGAGGTGGCGGAGACCGACGGCTGTACCCGGAACTTGTGTCGGCGCTGAAACCGCTCGAGCAGGGCCACCACCGCGCTTCGGTGCGCCCGCTCTTCGGGCGCGTCTGGGAAGTCGCCGTCCGGCATCACGTCGTGCTGCCGTGGGGACAAACAACGGAGCCCCTGCGGCATGAGGCGCCACGCCCCGCCCACGGTCTCGGCCCGCTCGAGCACCAGGGGCGAGAGGCCCAGCCGCCGCGCGTGCCAGGCAGCGGAGAGCCCCGCGGCGCCGGCGCCGACGATCACGCAACGTTCGTCAGTGAGGCTCAGGGGCGAACCGCGGACGTCGCAGACGGTGGCGCGGACGCGTCGGGCACGGCCACGCCGACCTGAGTCAGGATGCCGCGGGCGAGTACACGCACCGTCTCGTCGGGGTCGTTGGCGGCGGACTCGAGGAGCGGCACGAAGGCCGGCTCGTGGTACTGCACCCGCATGACGCGGACCGCGAGGCGCCGCTCGTCTGGCGTAGGGCTGGCCATGGCCTTTGTGAGCGCCTCGAGCCCCTCCGCCAGGTACTTACCGCCAAGCTCCACGAGGCCGAGCGCCCCGTCGAGGCGCGTCATGAGGAGCGGGTGTGCGACGCTACCGCGGAAGAACGCGGAGGCCTCCTCGGGATAGGTGGGCCGCCCGGAGCGCTCCCCGGTCTGGAGGGCCCGCCGAAGCTTGCCGCCGCGGTCGCGGAGACGCTCGAGGTGGTTCAGCGTCTCGCGCCCCGGGCGAAGGCGGTGCAGCGCCACGGTCGCCTCGAACTCGACGATGGGGTCCGCGCTGCGCTCGAGGATCACCAACGTGGGGATGGCGCGCTTGCTGTGTCGGCTGGTGACCGCCTTGGCCGCGATCGCCCGCTCCCAGTCGGCGCCCTCCTCGAGGATGCGGAGAAAGGTCCCCTCGTCTTCGGGCGCCACTGACGCGCCGAGGCGCAGGATCTCCTCGGCGCGCGTCGCCCGGGCGTTGCGGTCGATCGTTCCGGGGGGCGCATCCGGCGGCGCGGCGGCTACGAGAGCGGGGAACCCGAGGAGCAGCGTGAACGCGAGTCGTGTGAGCATGGCCGCGATTACAACGGTCGCGGTTCCCGGGGTCAACCTCGCCGAGAGCCACCCGCACGCGGCTCGGCCCACAGCACCACCGTCGCGGAGAGAGCGGTTTCTACGCGGCCCCACACGGGGAACACGAATCCGGGTGCTCCGCGGGTTCCCTTGCCGGGTCTGTTTCCGTATCCTGCGCCCGCACCTGGATCCCCCCAGGTGCGCTGCGCAAACGCCCGGGGGGCCGGAGTCCTACGATGAAAAGACCTCTCCTCTGGGCGGCTGTGCTCCTCTTCGCGTGTGAGTCCGGAGACACCGGCGGCGGCGCTTCGCTGAATGCCGGCGACGCTCGTGCGAACGGCAAGACGGACACGCCGTCTGCGGGCGACGACAGCGGTACGCCGGGCTCCGGCAGCGACGGCAGCGACGGCAGCGACGGCAGCGACGGCACCCCGAACCCCTGCGCCGAGGACCAGTGTCACATCGACGACGCCTGCTGGGACGCAGGCGACGCGCCCGAGGGCGACCCGTGCCGCGTCTGCGAGCCCGAGCGCGACGTCTTCACGTGGAGCGACACAGACTCCGCTTGTGATGACGGCGACGCGTGCACCCTGGGCGACGGCTGCACCCTCGGCGCCTGTATCGGCGCGCCCAAGGTCTGCGTCGACGGCGATCCGTGCACCAACAGCCAGTGCGAGAACGGCGAGTGCGTGCACCCAGGGCGGGCCGGCCCCTGTGACGACGGCGACGCGTGCACGATCAACGACCGCTGCATGAGCGCGAAGTGCTCCGGCGGGCTCCCGAAGTGCGACGACGGCAACAGCTGCACCACCGACGCCTGCGCAGACGGCGCCTGCGATCACACGGTGCTCAACAGCGCCCCATGCGACGACGGCAACCCGTGCACCGAGTCCACCACCTGCGTGGCAGGAGCGTGCGTCGGCGGCACGCCGGCGCCCTGCGACGACGGCGATCTCTGCACGGCGGACGCCTGCGTGCTGACGGGACCGCTCGGCGCCGGTGGCTGCGTGCACACCTCCGTCGCGGCGTACTGCGAAGACTCGAACCCCTGCACCGACGAGGCCTGTGACGCCGCCAAGGGCTGCGTCTACCCGTTCAACTCCATCCCGTGCAACGACGACGACGAGTGCACGCTCGCTGACAAGTGCACCACTGGCGCGTGCCGCGGCGAAGACGTCCTCCTCTCCGACAACAACCCGTGCACCAACGACTACTGCGACCCCGTCGACGGCGTCTACCACACGAACAACCAGTTCCCGTGCGAGGACGGCGACGCGTGCACGGTGGGCGACCTGTGCGACGCCGGGCAGTGTACGCCGGGGACGGGCGAGCTCCCTTGCGACGACGGCGAGCCTTGCACAGACGACGCGTGCGAAAAGACGGCGGGTTGCTTCACCACACCGAACACCGCCACCTGCGACGATGGGTCGGTCTGCACCGAGGACGACGTCTGCGCCAACGGTGAGTGCGACGGCCACGCGATCACGTGCGACGACAGCAACGCCTGCACCACCGACAGCTGCGACAAGGTGGAGGGATGCCGCTTCACGCTGATCGTCTCGAACGCCTGCCGCCCCGACATCACGATCACGTACCCGCCCCGCGGCGCGACCATCCAGGGGTCTTCGAAGTCAATCACCGTGACGGGAATTGTCACGAGCGGCGCCGCCCCGATGGACACCTTCACGATCAACGGGGCGCCGGTGACGCTGGCCCCCGACGGGAGCTTCGCGCACCCCGTGGCCACCGAGGTGGGGGGCAACACGCTGGTGATCGACGCCGTGGACGAGCTGGGGGCGGTGCGCCACCGGGTCCAGGCGTTCCATTGGTCAAGCGTCTATGCGCTGCCCGACAACCTCGAGCAGAAGACGGGCATGGCGGAGCAGGGCCTGGCGATCTGGCTGTCTGGCTCCGCGCTCGACAAGCTAACCCAGGTGTTCCAGAGCATCGTGGCCGGCCTCACGATCGGGGACTCCATCCAGAACCCGGTGCTTCAGCAGGCGGGCTACAAGATCCACGTGAACAACCTCACCCATGGCACACCGCAGGTGGCCATGAAGCCCGTGAACGGAGGCATCGAGCTCACCGTCACCGTGAAGAACATCAAGGCCGACATCAACGCCGACGGTCAGAGCTTCCTCACCCCTGACTTCGACGGGACCATGACGGTGGCCACGCTCACTGCGACCGCCCAGGTGCAGCTGTCGGTGGACCCGAGCACGCACACTCTGGTGGCCACGGTCGGCACCGTGAACGTGGCGATGAGCAACCCTTCGATCTCGATCAGCGGCATCATCGGCCTGCTCATCTCCCCGCTCATCAACCTGCTCGTGCCGATCTTCAAGGGAGACATCGAGAGCACCTTCAGCAGCACGCTCAAGGACGTCATCGGGCCGCTCGTGGCAGACGCGCTGAACGGCCTCGCGCTCTCGTTCGACTTCGACCTGCCCTCCTTCGACCCAACGGCCGACCCGGTGGCCGTCCAGGTGGTCACCGACTTCCAGGCGGTCGACTTCACGCCCGCCGGCGGCGCCCTGATCCTGCGCGGTGGCGCCTACACGAGCCCGGTGGTCACTCCCTACACGAACCTCGGGTCGGTCATTCGAGGCAACTGCGGCGCACCGGGCTTCAAGCTCACGCCGCCGAAGGCCGCGCCTCTGGAGCTGCTCCTCTCGGACGACCTCATCAACGAGATCCTGTACTCCGCATGGCGGGGCGGCTTCCTGGAGTTCGATGTGCCGCCGGAGCTGCTCGCCGGCGTCGACGTCTCCCAATTCGGGATCGGCAAGCTCGACGTCAGCGTCTCGGCGATGTTGGCGCCGGTGGTCAGCGACTGCGCCACGGGGACCTCGACCGTCCACATCGGCGACCTCAAGATCAACGCCGCGCTCGACCTCTTCGGGCAGCAGATGGACGTGGTGATGCACGTCAGCCTCACCACGGAGATCGTGTTCTCGGCGGCCGATGGCGAGCTGTCGTTCGGCCTGGCCGCGATCGAGTCGATCGACAGCGACATCGCCGTGCTCCAGGAGCACCTCGTGGCGTCGGAGGGCGCCGTGGCCGATCTCGTGAACCAGAACCTGATCCCCGCGCTCATCGGGGGACTCGGCGGCGGCGCCCTCGGCTCGTTCCCGCTCCCCGAGCTGGACGTGAGCGGCGTCAAGATCGCCATCGAACCTACGTCCGTGAGCCGCGGCCCGGGCCAGACCGTCGTCTCGGGGAACCTCAAGTGAAGCGAATCGCCCTCGCCCTCATCACGCTCCTCGGCTGCCACGACCATGGCGACAACGGGAAGCACCTCCCGGTACCAGCCGTCGCGGCCGATGGCGCAGACGGTGCCGAGAGCGCAGACGGTGCCGACGGTGCCGACAGTGCCAACGGTGCCGACAGCGCGGACGGCACCGAGGGTGCAGACAACACCGATGCCAGAGACGGCGGCGCGAGCTGCACGGCCGACGCCGACTGCGACGACGGCCTCGCTTGCACTACCGACGCCTGCGAGGACAGCGCCTGCAAGCACTCCGTGGCGGCGGACGCGTGCCTCGTGTCCGCGACGTGCCTTGCTGCCGGCGAGCCTGGGCCCGAGCCCTGCCTCGTCTGCGACCCGGCCCAGTCGCAGAGCTCCCTGACGCCCGCGGCCGGCCCCTGCGACGACGGCGAACCGTGCACCGAGGCCGACAGCTGCTCAGAGGGTGCGTGTGTCGGCGGGCCTGAGCCCGAGTGCGACGACGGGCTCCCCTGCACCACTGACGCGTGCGCGCTCGAGGTGGGCTGCGTCCACGTTTCGAACGACGAGCCGTGCGACGACGGCGACGCCTGCACGGAGGGCGACACCTGCCTCCTGGGCCTCTGCGTAGCCGGGGCCACCCAGCAATGCGACGACGAGAACCCCTGCTCGGCCGACTCCTGCGCCGAGGGCGCCTGCGTCAACGACGTGACCGCGTTCGAGGGCCAGCCCTGCGACGACGGGGACGCGTGCGTCGGCGGGACGGCGTGCTCCGGCGGCGCCTGCGGTGGAGGCTTGGCGCTGGCCTGCGACGACGGCAACGCCTGCACGATCGACTACTGCGACACGCTCGCCGGGTGCGGGTCGCTCCCCACCGAGTCCCCATGCTGCACCGGCGTCGTCAGCGTCTGCGACGACGGCGACCCCTGCACCGCCGATGTCTGCGACCCGGTCACGACTGACTGCACCAATCAGCCCATGCTGGCGGGCACCTCCTGTGACGATGGAGAGCCGTGCACCTCCGGCGACGTCTGCGACACCGATGGCGTCTGCGACGGCGCCGTCACGGCGTGCGACGACGGGAACGTGTGCACCTCCGACGTGTGCCTCCTGGGCGAGGGCTGCAAGGGCTTCCCCGTGGAGGGCGCGTGCGACGATGGGCTCGAGTGCAGCACCGGCGACACCTGCGTACTGGGGTTGTGCAAAGCCGACACCACCGCTTGCGGCTGCGTGGCGCCCCACGGCGTCGATGCGGCGAAGGTGGCGTCGCTGCAGATCTCGACCACCTCCGAGACGGGCGCAGCCCTTGACCTCGACGGCGACCCGACGACCTGTGCGCCCTCCGGCAGCTGCTCGGGAGGGGTCCACAACAGCTTCAGCGTGCTGGCCGGCCTCGCGAACACGGCCCTCGCCGACTCAATCGCCGGTGGAAGCATCGTGCTCCTGGTCACCGCGCCGGCCGCCGCCTCTGGCGCCTTCGACCTCGTGCTCTACCAGGGCGAGCTCGACCCGGCCAACGCCGCGTGCGATCTCAACGCCGCCACCTGCGACTACCTCATCGACGCGGCCAGCTTCGATGACGCGTGCAAGGCGCGCTTCGTGCTCCCCGCCACGCTCTCCGGCACCAAGCTCTCGGCCGGCTCGGTCGACAGCCAGATCCCGTTCTCCATCCCCATCCAAGGGATCACGCTCGAGGTGGTGGTCTACGCCGCGCGCCTCGAGGGAGAGGTCACGCTGGACGGTGGGAACATCACGGCCTTCACCGGGGTTCTTGGCGGCGCGATCAGCCAGAGCGCTTTGTTCACCGCGATCGACAACCTCCCGGCGGAGGGGCTCCCCGTTCCGAAGGACCTCATCAAGACGATCCTGCAGACGTCGCTCGAGTACGACATCGACACCGACGGCGACGACAAGGGCGATGCGGCCAGCATCGGCCTCACGCTCTCGGGAATCGACGCGGCGCTCACCGGCGTCGCCCCCTAGCTGGCCCACGCCTCAGCGCTCGCCGGGGAACCCCTCCAACGAAGGCCCTGCAAGGCCCCCTGCTCACCCGCTCCCAAGGTCACCGTATGCACCGCTCCACGCCCTTCGGGGCGCTCTTCTGCGCCCTCTCCTTCGCTTGCGCCGCCGAGACCACGGAGTCTGCCGAAGCGGCAGCTGACGGCAACGGCGCCGCGGACTCGGCAGACGCCGTCGCGGACGCCGCCGACGCCGCCGACGCATCCGATGCCTCTGCTGACGGCGCAGACGGCGCCGACGGCATCGACGGCGCCACCGATGGCACCGACGCGGCGCTCGTCGATCCCCCGCTCCCGGATTGGCCAGCGAACCAGCCGGGGCTCGACGACCCCACGGCGCGTAAGTGGTTCCGCGCCGGCGCCTGGTACAAGGAGAACCCGGACGAGCTCGATACGCAGATGAAGGGGCTCTTCGACGCTGCCTACACCGGTCCGCTCGGCGATCCCGCCGGCATCGTCACCTGCCACGCCGGCTCCAAGGCCAGCGGAGCAACCGCCGCCAAGGTGTGGTCGCGTATCCACGTCCCGGACACGGTCATCGTGCTGGCGCCCAACCACGTCAACGTCGGCGCCCCCGCCGCCATCTGGAACGCCGGTCCCTGGCTCGTCCCGGGCCTCGCCGTTCCGGTTCGCGACGACATCGTGACGCGTTTCCTCGAGCTGCTCCCGGGCGAGCTCGAGGGTGATCGCGTGGCCTTCGAGCACCAGAACGCACACCCGAGCGAGATGATGCTCCCGTACCTCACGCGGAAGAACCCGAACGCGAAGGTGGTGTTCCTCTCGTTCTTCGACGAGGAGAAAGCCGACTATGCGAACTTCGACGCGGCGCGCGTGAAGACGTTTGCGTCCGCGGTGGCGACCGTGGTCCGGGAGCTCGAGGCGAAGGGCGAGAAGGTCCTGCTCATCGCGTCTATGGACCTCTCGCACTATGAGGCCCTCGTCGACTTCGACCCCAAAGACGCCATCATGATGGACCACATCGGGCGCTTCGACACGGCGGGGCTTCGGACCTCCGTGGTTGAGGGCAACTTCACGATCTGCGCCGAGATCGCCGTCTCGATCTGGATGGAGGCCATGCTGGAGCTGGGCTACACGGGCCTAGACTTCAACGAACGCGGCAACTCGGTCCACCTCTCGGGCGTGGACGCCGCGGTCGGTTACCCTGCGGGTATCGTGTGGCGCCGATGAGCGACGCCTCTGCCACGCCAGGGCGGTGGATACGCCGGCTCCCGCTCGTGGTGCTGCTCTCCCTAGGCTGCGCGTCCACCGAGACCAGCAGCGGCCCAGCGCCCGCCGCCGACGTGTTCGTGTTCGTGCCGGACGCCAGCGCCCCCGCGCCCGAAGTCGCGGGCGAAGACGCACCAACGGGCTTCGGAGCAGAGTCCCTGCCTCGCGTCGAGCTGCCCGCCGACCTCTCGGGTCTCAAGCCCCCCTTGGCCGTGGTGGGCTCCGACACCGGTGAGGCGGGCCTCGTCTACGCCGCCGCCTTGTCCGGCTACTTCCTGCTGCGCGTCCAGCAGGCCGATGGCAGCTTCAAGTACGAGTACTTGCCCATCAGCGACACCTGGTGCTGGCAGGACGTCATCCACCGCCAGGTGGGCCCGGCGTATGCGCTCGTGCTCCTCTATGGCGCCACGAAGCGGGACGAGTTCCGCCTGGCCGCGGACTGGGCGTTCGAATACGCGAAGCCCCGCATCGCCGACCAAGGTGACGGCGAGCTGCGCATCACCGACATGGGCGCCACCAGCATCCTGATCTTCGGGCTCGCCCACTACGGCGCGTTCGCCACTGCGAACGGGGCACCGGACGCCTCCAAGTGGCATGACACGCTCGTGGGCCTCGGGAAGCACCTCCTCGCGCGCCAGAACGAGGACGGCTCGTTCAAGGAAGGCAGCCCGCTCGGCCGCGGTCAGGCCGTGCAAGCGCTCTCGCACCTCGACCGGTATGTCCCGGGAGGCGCCTATCGCGACGCCCTCCTCCGCGCCGCCGGGTACTCGTGCGACCACAAGGACGAGATCGCCACCGGCGACGTTCCGTATTTCCTGCTCTACGCGGGCGAAGCGCTACGCCACCTCAACGCCGTCACAGGCGACGCGCGGTGGAACGAGTGCAGTGTGGCCCTCACGGACGTCAACATCGCCAATCAGTACACCTCCGAGGACAAGGTCGATCCGAGCTGGCACGGCGGCTTCGGCAAGACCGACGGCTCCACCCCCACGTGGTCGGCGTCGCTGCGCCTCGAGTCCATGGCGGACGCCCTGGGCCTGGCACGAGACCGGGGAGACACCGCCCGGGCCGAGCTGTTGGAGGATCGCCTCCGCGTCGGAGCCGAGTTCGTCATGCGCCAACAATGGCGCGTAGGCGAGACCACGGGCTATCCGAACCCAGAGGAGATCCTGGGCTGCTACCCATACTTCCTGCCCAACGACAACCCGGCGGACCTCACCTGCGAGTCCACCAAGCTGTCGTGGCCGAAGTCGCGCACGGATCTGGCGTGGCACGGCACCGCCATGTTGGTGAAGACCGCGAGAGTCCTGGGTGAAGAGGTCGTCGCCCCGGTCCCCTAACCGCCCCTCGTATCGCCGCCTACCGCTGCGGCGTCGTTGACAGAGGGTGCTTTCCGTCGGAGCCTGCCGCCTCGTTTCAGGAGGTCATGTGCTCGGCGAGTTCTTGCTTCGGTCCGTCATCAGCGGCGCCATCGCGACCACGCTCTACCTGGTCTTCGCGTGGTCATTCTCACGGAAGTACTCGCGCATGGTCTCGCGAGACGTGCTCCGCCACGACATCTTCTGGGGCGTCGCGTCCCTCGCGGTGGGCTCGCCCATCCTGCAGGTATTCGGGCTGCTCCATGAGCAACACGGGATCAGCATGATGTACATGGGCTTCGCCGACTACGGTTGGATCTGGTGGGCGCTCTCGATCCCCATCTACGTGATGCTGTGGGACCTGGTCTTCTACGGCGGCCACCTCATCCTCCACTGGCCGCTCGTCTATCGGAAGTCTCACTTCCGGCACCATATGTGCCGCCCGCCGGTGCCGTGGTCCGGGATCGCGATCGACCCCGTCGAGACACTGCTCTCCGGCATCCTCCCGTACGTCGTGCCGCTGTTCATCCTCCCGTTCCACATCTACACCGTCTATGCCATCAACATCCTGCTGATGGCCTGGGCCACTCTGGTCCACTCCTCGGCCAACTGGGTCGGCACCTCGGTGATGCTCGGGACGAAGGACCACAATCTGCACCACGCGTTCGGCCTCAAGAACCACAACTTCGGCGCGGTCTTCACGTTCTGGGACCGGATGTTCGGCACACTCAACCGGAAGGACACGGCGCCCTGGTGGGGCAAGGCCACGTGGGGCAAGTCCGCGGGAGCCATCCACGAGGCCGCCCGCCACGGCGACGCCGCCCCGGGCCTGTAGCCACGCGCTAGAAGTACCGATCGAGCCAACGCGCGGCGTTGATCACGGGCCAGGACCAGCGCCACAGCCCCTTGGGTGGCGCGATCAGGTGCTCTCGGATCGCTGGCGAGAACACCTCCTTCACCACATGTGAGCGCTGCAACACGTCGGAGTCGGCAGACAACCACCCCTCGAAGGGCAGCGGGAAGCTCACTTTGGGGCGATCTACCGTCCAAGCCGGGAGGAGGTCGCGGAACGCCTCGCGCAGCACGCGCTTGCCGAGGGCGCCGCCGGTGACCGCCCGCGCGGCGACCTCGGGCCCGTGTGAGGACTGGTCGACCTTGAGCCGCCACGGGATTCGACTCGCCAGCTCGGCCACTCGAACGTCCGCGAACGGCGTCCGCCCTTCGACGGACGCGGCCATCGTCGAGCTGTCGAGGCGACCCAAGAGGCCCGTGAGGTTGACCCGTCGATGCAGCCGGAGCATGGCCTCCATCTCAGCGTCCTCCACCGACTCCCCCAGCGAGGCGCGCCCGATGTCGGCGAGCTCGTCGTGCAGCTCCTGGCGCAGCGCCGCAACCCCGCCGGTGGCCCACGGCGCGAGCACCTCGGACTCGAGCTGCGGCGCCACCCACGACGTCACGCGAAGATAGTGGTCCACGAGGCCCCCGAGCTCGTGCGTCGAGTAGGCCTCTTCGAGTTCAGCGGTGTAACGGGCGCGCGCGGTCTCTGGGAGCGTCGCCACCCGCCTCACCCCATCCAGGGCGGCGAAGACCGGGTGGACATAGCCCCCGAAGAGCTCGTCCGCCCCCTCGCCGGAGAACGCCACCGTCGCGTGGGGCTTGAGCGCGCGCGACACCGCCAGGATGGCCGTCTCATTCGGCGTGGAGAGCGGGAGCGCGTTGGCCTCGAGCAGCTCCGTCCAGAGCGCTCGGAACTGCCCTCGACCGAGCTCGACCCGTGTGTGCGCGGTACCGAGCCAGCCAGAGAGCGCGTCAGCGTGACTCAGGTCGTCTTCGCCAGCGGGTTCACCGTTCAGCGGGACGCTAGGCCATCCAACTGGAGTCCCGGCGCACCACGTGCGCATCAGGTCGGCCTCGCCCCGCTGGCGGAGGAGCGCGGTGAGTATCCCGGAGTCGAGCCCCCCGGAGAGAAGGGCACACCGGGGCACGTCCGAGCGAAGGTGCGCCTCAACGGACGCCTCCACCGCAGACCGCACCGCGGCGGCCGCTTCGCCGGGCTCCATGGCCTCGACCGAGGGCTCCGTCCATCGCATTCGCAGCGCGAAGGGCGACACCGCGGAGACAGGCCGTCTCAGGTCGAGGGTGAGCGTCTCCCCCGGTCGCACGGTCTCGATCCCCTCGAAGAGGGTCTTCGAGCCTAGAGTGGTCCGGAGGGTCACGAGGTAGGCCGAGAGGGCTGCGAGGTGAGGCCGCCGCGGGATCTCGGGGTGGGCGAGCAGCGCCGGGAGCTGGCTACCAAAGACGAGCTCTCCCCGCACAGCGGTCGAGTAGAACAGCGGCTTCACGCCCAGCGGGTCACGCGAGAGGATCAGCGAGTCCTTCAGGCGGTCATGGAACGCGACGGCGTACATGCCGCGCAGGCGCCGGGGCGCGTCCGGCCCGAACACAGCGAAGGCCCACAGGACGGTCTCGGTGTCGGAGCGGGTCTTGAAGACCACGCCCCGCTCAGTCAGCGCGAGCCGAACCTCGGCGTCGTTGTAGAGCTCGCCGTTGTAGACCACGCCGTAGCGACCGTCGGGCGAGGTCATGGGCTGAGCGCCCGCTTCACCCCCCACGACCGACAAGCGACGGTGAGCGAACAACACGTTCCCCCGGTCAGAGCGCCCGGAGCCGTCGGGGCCTCTGGCGTTCAGGGTGTTCGCCATAGCGTCCAGCTGCTCCCACGACAGCGCAGGCGTCGCTCCGCGTGCAGCCGCCACCCCAACGAATCCGCACATGGTGCCTCCCCGGCCTCCTGGGTCACCGTCGACCCACCATCGGAACGGGACGCTTGGGCGCGACGTAAGCCCTTCCTCCTACCCCGCTGAGGCGTTACGGTGCGGCACTCGTGAGCTGGCACAGGGGCACAGACGTCGTGGTGGTCGGGGCCGGTTTCGCCGGCGCCGTGGTGGCCGAGCGCCTGGCCACAGCCGGGCTCACCGTGCGGGTCCTGGAGAAGCGTGACCACCTCGCCGGAATGGCGCACGACGCTGTGGACGCCAGCGGCATTCGCGTCCAGACCTACGGGCCGCACTACTTCCGCACCAGCGCGCAGCACGTGGTCGACTACCTCTCGCGCTTCACGGCGTGGCATCCGGTGGAATACCGCGCCGCCGCGTGGGCCGAAGGGCGCCTCTGGCCCTTCCCGATCTCGCTCGAGACCTTCGAGGCACTGGCCGGCAAGGAGGCCACCTCCCACGAGTTCGAGCGCTGGCTCAGCGCCGAGCGGGTCCCCATCGCGTCACCCACCACGAGCGAGGAGCTGGTCCTGTCCACCGTGGGACGGCGGCTCTACGAGCTGTTCTACGCAGGCTATACCTCGAAACAGTGGGCCCGCCCCGCCTCGGAGCTGCCGGCATCCCTGGCCGGCCGGATCCCCGTCCGCACGACGCGCGATCGTCGTTATCTCGTCGAGCCTTTCCAGGCCGTGCCCGTGGACGGATACACCCGCCTCTTCGAGCGCCTGCTCGACCACCCGCGCATCACCGTGGAGCTCGGGCGAGCGTTCCGCCTGGACGACCGCCGTGCGGGGGCACACCTGGTCTACACCGGCCCGCTGGATGCTTTGTACGACTACCGCCTAGGCGCCCTGCCCTGGCGCTCGGTCCGCTGGGAGCGGGAGACGGTGTATCGCGCCCCAGCGCAGGCGGAGATGCAGGTGAACTACCCGAATGACCATGCGTATACGCGCGTGCTCGAGCCGCGCTGGCTCATGCCCTCGCCCCCCGCCGGGGTCAGCACCCTGGTCCGCGAATACCCGGTCGACTGGGCGCCCGGGCTCGAGCCCTACTACGCGCTGCCCACGCTCGAGGCCAGGGCGCACTACGCCCGGTACCGCGCGCTGGCCGAAGCCGACTCGGAGCTGACGGTGCTCGGGCGCCTCGGGCGATACACCAACTACAACATGGACCAGGTCACCGCGCAGGCCCTCGAGGTGGCGGCGGCGCTGGTGGCGCGGCTGTGTCCGCGATGAGCAGCACCGCGCTGGTCGTAGCGCGCTACCAGGAGCGCCTAGAGTGGCTCCGCCGCGTCCCGGCCACGATGAGCGTCTACGTCTACGACAAGGACGACCGCCCGGAGCCGCGTGAGCCGGTCGCTCTCCCCAGGACGCCCAAGGTCGCCGAGCGCCTCACGAACCTCGGCCGAGAGGCCCACACCTACCTGCACCACATCCTCCGGCGCTGGGACTCGCTCGAAGACGTCACGGTGTTCGCCCAGGGCCACCCGTTCGACCACGCGTCCGACTTCCACGCGGTGCTGAAGGGGCTGGCCGCGGCGCCGGAGGCCCTGCCCGAGTCGGGCTTCCGCTGGCTCGGCTTCATCATCGACTCCGACGACCCGCGTGGGCGGCGCCTCTTCGTCCCGTGGTCCAAGAACGAGGACGGCCGCGAGCTGCGCACGGACCTCTTCTACGACGCCCTCTTTGGCGCGCCGGCCCCGGAGTGGCTGCACTTCTATCCGGGCGGTCAGTTCGTGGCGACGCGGGCGGCCATCCACGCCCGACCGCGGGCATTTTACGAGCGGGCGTTCATGCTGGCCGCCACGTTCCCGGACGGGGCGCATTGCTTCGAGCGGCTGTGGGATCGCGTCTTCCGAGCAGAAGGCGCTGCTGAGGCGCAGCTAGACGGCGCCTTGTGCCGCTACCTGAAGCCGGTGCGGCGAGGGCTGGAACCTGGGTGATTCGTAAGAAGAGGGGGACCGGTCGCAGACACTCATGGGTCCTCGAACGCGTCCGCCGCCCAGGGGGCGCGTTGGTCCACCCCAGACCCCGGCCCGAACGACGTCCGGGCCCGGGGGCGAGGTCAGCTCGCGGGCTTCTTGAAGAGGTTCTCGAGATCCCGCAGCGCCTTCGCGCGGTCCTGAGGATCGGAGGCCCCCGACGGCCCGCCGAACGCGCTCATGTCGTCCATGCGAGGCCCAGGGCCCGTGGGGCGGGCGCTCATGGACATGGCCCGACGCGGCGGCGGACGCGAAGCCAGGGGGTCTCGACCCATGCGCGGAGGTCCCCGTGTGGGTCCCCGCGCGGCGGCCGCCTCCGAGCGCAGCGAGAGCGCGATGCGCCCACGGTCTGCGTCCACGGTGATGACGCGCGCCGTGACCTGTTGGCCGGCCTGCACCACATCCGAGGGCTCTGGCACGAACTCGTCGGCCAGCTCGGAGATGTGTACGAGGCCCTCCTGCTTGATGCCGAGGTTCACGAACGCCCCGAACTTGGTGACGTTGGTGATGAGGCCCTTCACCTGCAGGCCGGGACGCAGGTCTCGGATCGAGCTGATGTCCGGGTTCAGCGGCGCTGTGGCGCGCGCGCGGATCCCACCCGTGACCACAGGCGCGTTGCTCAGCGGCTGTACCGACGCGATGACGCGCTCGCGGATCACCTGGAGCAGCTCCAGGAGCCGAATAGGCTCGAGCTCCCCCTGCACCCGCGACAACCCGATGCGACCCGGATCCACGCGGCACCACTCGTCGAGCGGTTTGGACGCGCGACGAAGAAGCACCACCGCCGACGCCTCCTCGGGGCTGACGCGCTTCAAAACCGGATCATCGATGGTCCGGGCCTCTACGAGGCCTGCGGGGCTCACCCGAACCGTGCGCAGCTTCTGGTCGTTGCAGTAGGTGTCCAGGTCGTTCAGCCACTCGCCCGCGGGCGCCGTGGTGGGGATCACGACGAGTCGCGCCTTCTGGTCGCGCATCCAGCGCACGACGCGGTCGGTCCAGTCGCCGGTGGGGCGGAGCGGAGCGGTGGCCGCGATCGCCCCGCGCTTATCGAGGAGCGCCAGACCCACGCGCTGCTTGTCGGTGCCCACGTAGACCGCGCCGAGCGGCTGCACCTTCAGCGGCGCGACCTCCAGCAGAGCCCGATACTCGGCGGCGACGATGCGCAGCACGGCCTCCTCGTGGAGCGCCGTGAGTCGATCGGCGAGGCGGGACTCGGCTCCTGCGAGCAGCTCGCGAAGCGCCGCGGCCACCTTCTTCTTCCCGATCAGCCCCTCGAGCGTCTGCCGGTGTGCCGACGCCTCCAGGGTTGCCTCGTACGGGAGCTCCCAGGCCAGCTTGGCTGCGCCATCTTTCTCCGAGCGGGCCAGGTTGAGCCAGGTCTCTGACGCAATCTCGGCGAGCTTGTACTCACCCTCGAGGGCGCTGCCGGTGGCACGGACGGAGCCGCTCACGAGGCTAGCCTCGATGAGTTCGCCGTCGAACGCGAGCAGCGCAGCGCGGTTCGCCACATCTGGGTCCGTGGAGAGCGCTTTTACCGCCGTGAGCCGGTCGCGGCGCGGCGCGGGGCCTACGGCCTCGAGCTGCTCGTCGCTGAGGCCCTTCGACCGCGTGAGGCTGTCGAGCCATCGGTGGCGAATGATCACCAGCTCGACGAGCGCTTCGACTTCGACCGCGCGCAGCGCCGGGCGTAGCCCGCTGAGCGGCTCTGTGAGATCGCGCACGGCGTCGCTCTCGAAGAGCTCGGCGGCGTTTCGGGGAAGGGGTTGCTCGAGCCCAGCGGCTCCTAGAAACGCCTCGAGTTTCATCGCGTCCTCGCGGGGATATGCACCGCTGGGCCGCCGGGCGGTCTCGCTGCGTGTGCCATGGGTAACTTGGCTTGGGGTCCCGGCCTGGCGGGACATCCAGCCGGCGACCGACGCGCGCATTGCGCACCGAGCCGACTGCGTTGGAATCTGGGGGCCTCCCCCAACACGGGGCGAGGAGCGGCGGACCGCGCCTCTCAAGGGGGGAGCACAGTAAGTCTACCCGAGCACGCGGGGTCGTCAATGTCGTCAGCGTCGCCGGTGGATGCAAGTTCGGCCGGAGCCACCATGTTGGCGCGGGTCGCGTGGTGAGGCGCGGCCCGCGCTCGGTTCCCCATGGCGGCCCTCCCCGGGCTGTCCCTCGACACCTGACGACCGAGCAGCTAACGTCCCAGCGCCGTGGAGAAGCTCATCGCGCAGAACAAGAAGGCTCGGCACGAGTTCGAGCTCGAGGACGAGCTCGAAGCAGGGCTCGTCCTCGTAGGCAGCGAGGTGAAGAGCCTGCGTGCCGGGAAGGCGTCGCTCGACGGCGCCTGGGTGATGCTCCGCTCGGGCGAGCTGTACCTCGTGGGCGCGCACATCGCCATCTACCCCCAGGCCAACCGCTTCAACCACGAGCCCATGCGCGAGCGGAAGCTGCTCGTACGCCGCGGCGAGCTCGACAAGCTCTCCACCCGTGTGAAGGAGCGTGGCTTCACGCTGGTGCCGATGCGGCTCTATTGGAAGGACGCGCACGTGAAGCTGCAGTTCGGCCTCGGCAAGGGCAAGAAGCTGTACGACAAGCGCCAGGATCTGCGGGCAAAGGACGACCGCCGGGAGATGGACCGGGCCCTCAAGGCATACCGCTGATGTCCGGCCAGAAGCGAATGGAGCTCTGGGTCGGGCTGCTCATCGTCGTGTGCGGTGGGCTGCTCGTCGCGTTCCTCTTCCTGCTCAGTGGGTGGCGGCGTGGCGAGACGTCGCTGCTCTCGGTCGACTTCGACACGAGCTCAGGCCTCAAGGTGGGCGCGGCCGTTCGGATCGCCGGTATGGAGGCCGGCCGCGTGGAGGGCGTCGAGTTCCTGGGTGGCGCGGTCGATCCCGCCACCAACCGCGCCACGTGGGTTCGCGTCGCACTGAGCCTCACCCCCGAGATGCGCGCCACGCTTCGCAGCGACGCGAAGTTCTACATCACCACCGCCGGGCTCCTGGGCGAGAAGTACGTCGAGATCGACCCCGGCGGAGAGGCCTCGCCCCTCCCGGAGGGCATCGGCCGGGGCATGCCGCCCATGCGCCTCGAGGTGGTCGCCGCCCAGGCCCAACGCGCGCTCGAGACCGTCAATGCGGTCTTGTCCGAGAACCGCGAGACCATCACCGAGACGATCCGCGAGGTGAAGCGCACGGTCGAGCTGGCGAGGCTGGCCCTCGAAGACGGTCGCACGTTCATCAGCCGCGCGTCGGCCGCGCTCGAGACGCTGGAACCCAAAGGCTCGAAGCTCCTCGACGTGGCCACCGCGGCGATCTCCGAATACACGCCGGGCACGGGAGACACCGGCAACGCCATTCGTGACGCGGTCACGGCCGGGCGAGCCACGATCGAGCGCGTGCGAAACGTGGTCGACAGCGGCAAGGTCGACGCGATCCTCGAGGAGACCCACGGGGCCGTCACCGACGCCCGCGGCCTCATGCGGGACGCGGGCGTGGAGCTCTCCGGCGTCTCCGGCCGGGTGAAGGGCGTGCTCGACCGCGCGGACGGCGCCATGGTTTCGGGAGAGGCCGCCGTGCTGGCAGCGCTCCAGAAGGTCGACACGATCATCGAAGACGCGAAGGTGGTGGCCCAGCGCATCCGCCGGGGCGAGGGGACGGTCGGCGCCCTGCTCGCTGACCGCGAGCTCTTCGACGACGCCCGCGAGCTGATGAAGGACATCAAGCGTCACCCCTGGAAGGTTCTCTGGAAGGAGTGACCATGGCGCGCATCGTCGAACGACATCGCGTGATCCGCGACCTCCTCCGCGCCCTCAGGACGAAGCGGTTCCTGATCCTCGCGGGGATCAGCGGCACCGGCAAGACGCAGCTCGCGCGCCGCCTGGCGGCTTCGATCACCGCCGTCGACCGCGTGGACGGCAACGGCCGTGGCTTCGCCCGGGTGGAGGAGGCGCTCGACCGCGCCGTGGCGGGCGAGCCCAACTTCCTCTTCGAGCCGATCCCGGGACATCCGGACCACGTCCACGTGGTGGACGTTGGCTCGGGCGGCGAACACGCGCGGGCCGACGCCCTGTTCGACCGCCGCGTCGGCTTCGTGCCCGTCCGGCCCGACTGGACCGACTCGAAGCGCGTCCTCGGTTACTACAACCCGCTCACCGGGCGTTATTACCCCACCGATGTGCTGGTGGTGCTCTTGAACGCGTGGCGCGAGTTCGCCGAGCACGGGGACGAGGCCGGCAGCCACTTCATCGTGCTCGACGAGATGAACCTCGCGCGGGTCGAGTACTACCTGGCCGATCTGCTGTCGCTCATGGAGTCCGGTGCCTCCGTAGATCCCGACCACCCGGATCGCGTCCGCCTCGGCGAGCTGGCACGGGTTCACCCGCTCGATACCCTCGTGGTGAGTCAGGGCACGCGTGGGGTGCACGACCAACGCTCGGAGGCCGAGGCGCAGGCGGCGTTCGCCAACGTCGACACCGGCGGGAAACGCGTGATGGGGGCCGCCCGCACGGGCACCCTGGAGCAGCTGGTGCCGCTCCGAGAGCTGGACGAGCGGCGGTTCGTGTACGAGGCGCTCGTCCGCGGCCAAGAGTTCATCACGCGCCCGAAGCAGCCGCTGCCGCCCATCGATCCGGTCCGGCACGCTCTAGCGCTCCTCTACCCCATCCCGCCCCGCATCGCGTTCCCCCCCAACGTCACCCTGATTGGCACGATCAACGTCGACGAGACCACACACGGGCTCTCGCCCAAGGTGCTGGACCGCGCCTTCGTGCTCGAGTTCAGCGAGGTCTCTTACGCCGCTGCGCTGGGCTCCCACCCGGAGTTCTCGAGTGTCGGCCCGCACCTCGAGGCGCTCCACGCGGCGCTCGAGCCGTCCACGCTGCACTTCGGCTACCGGGTGGCCCACGAGATCCTGGAGTACGTCGCTGGCGCGCCAACCGCTCCGCTGGCGGAGTCGATGGACTTCCTGCTCACCAGCAAGGTGCTACCGAAGCTCCGCGGCCCCGAGTCAACGCTCGGGGAGGCGGTCTCCGCGCTCCTCAACTACACACGCGCGCACGGCCTCCCCCGCGCCGAGCGGAAGCTTGTCGCCATGCAGCGGCAGCTCGAACACCATGGCTACGCCAGCTTCTTCTGAGGGCGCCCCGAAGGGCCGTCCGGCGGCGTCCGAGGCCTTACCGGACCCGCAGAGGTTGGTGGACGTCCTGCACAGCGGCAGCCCGGCGCTCCTCCAGGTGTTGCTGGAGCTCGCGCGCCATCCGCGCTTCGAGCTGACCCACGGGCTCGTGATCGGGGCCATCGACGAAGCGACGGACGTGGAGGTCGACGCGATCCCCGACCTGGCCACGGCCCCGGGGGTGCTGGAGCCGTCCCCGGACGACACGGTGCACGCCGAGGCCGACGGGCTGAAGCTCCGCCTCTCCATGTTGCCCAATCGGCGCATGGAGCTCACGGCCAACTCTCTGCCAAATCGCTTCGTGAAGGGCTTCGTGCTCCGGGCGGTCCGAGCGCTGCAGGGCGCTCCCGAGCACGCGGCCGTGCGCCGACGCCTCCTGGCCCTCGTGGCCACCGGCGAGCTCAGCGACGTAGAACCGCTGACCTCCCTGCACTACCGCTCGAACGCCGTTCTCGAGAGAGACCCGCGGTACCGGCGGGTGCTGGAGGCAGCGCTGGCCTTGCGCTGAGGCGCTACTCGCCCCCCGAGTACATCGCCTCGATCTCCTTCGAGTATTTCTCGGCGACCACCTTGCGCTTGACCTTGAGCGTGGGCGTGAACTCCCCGCCCTCGATGCTGAAGTCGGTGGGCAAGACGGTGAACTTTCGGATCCACTCCACCTGCGCGAACTCCGAGTTCACGGCGTCCACCACCTTCTGCATCGCTGCTGTGAGCGCGGGTGACGATGGGACCTTCTCGGAGGCTATCCCGTGGGACTTCGCGAACGCGTCCACGGCCTCCGGCTTCAGGGTGATGAGCGCGGAGAGGAACTTGCGCCGGTCTCCGATCACCACCGCCTGCGAAACGAGCTCGTGGTTGCGCAGTGAGGCCTCGATGTTCTTCGGCGCGATGTTCTTCCCGCCGGCCGTGATGATGATCTCCTTCTTGCGCCCCGTGATCCAGAGGTAGCCGTCGGCGTCGAACTTCCCGATGTCACCGGAGTGGAGCCACCCGTTGATCAGGGTCTCGTCTGTGGCGACCTGATCCTTGAAGTAGCCGAGGAAGACGTTTGGCCCGCGGACGAGGATCTCGCCGTCTTCAGCCAGCTTCACCTCGACGCCCGGCAGTGCGGGTCCCACCGAGCCAATGCGCGTACGCCCGGGGAGATTGAACGAGGTCGGCCCCGTGTCCTCGGACTGGCCATAGACCTCGCGGATCGGCAGATCGAGCTCGGAGAAGAACTCGAGCACCTCTTTGCCGATCGGGGCTGCACCGCTGACGCAGACGCGCGCGTTCTTCAGGCCCACGGCCTCCTTGAGCTTGCTGAATATGAGCTTGCTCGCCACGGCGTACCGGACGCCGAGGAGACCGCCCACCTGGCCGCCCGCGTCCTTCACGGCGTTGACCTCACGCCCGGTAGAGCGCGCGAAGCTCAGCAGCGCCTTCTTTGCGCCGGTGGCCTGGGCCAGCTTCCCAGCGATACCAGCGTGCATCTTCTCCCAGACCCGCGGCACGCCGAAGAGCACCGTGGGTTGGACCTCCTTCATGTTGTCGAGCAGCTTCTCCATCGACTCCGCGAAGTAGACCTGGCTGCCCGAGGTAACCGGCACGTGCAGGGTGAACATCTGCTCGGCGATGTGGGAGAGCGGCAGGTAGGAGAGGCTGGCGTCGGCCGAGTTGACCCCCACGACGTTGGTGGCGCAGTCCGCGGTCCAGGTGAGGTTCTTGACGGACAACATCACCGCCTTCGGGGGGCCCGTGGTCCCGGAGGTGTAGATGTACGTGGCCGTGTCGGTCTCGCGGATGGCTTCGATCCGCCGGTCGAGCTCGGACTCTGGCGTAGCGTCGGCGCATGCGTCGAACGCCTCCCAGGACATGGCGGCGTCATCGCCCTCGGGCGCGCGCGTGCCCTTCATGAACACAATCCAGCGGAGGCGCGGGAGCTTCCCCGCGTCTCGCTCGCTCTGCACCTTCCGGTACTGAGCCAGGTTCTCGACCAGCACCACGGGCGCTTCCGCGTGGTCCACGATGTAGCTGACCTCGGTGGGCGAGCACGTGGTGTAGATGCCCGCCGGCGCGCCGCGCGCCATCATGCAGGCGAGATCCATGATCGCCCACTCGGGTCGGTTGTAGCCGAGGATGGCGACGGAGCCGCCCTCCGCCATCCCGAGCGAGATCAGCGCGCGCGCCGCACGCCGGACCTCCCTCGCGTAGGTGGCCCAGTCCGTGGGGGTCCACGTGCCCGTGGCCGCTCGGACGTAGTAGGCCGGGCTCGTCGGGCGGGACTTGGCCTTCTCGAGCAGGCGGCGAGGGATAGAGTCGACGGCCATTTTGTCTCCGCTTTGGGGGGCTATTTCTTCTTGAACAGCCGGTCGAGACCGAAGGGCCACTTCGAGGCCGGCTTCTCGGGCTCCGCTGCCTTGCCGCCAGGCGAGGAGCTGGTCCGGGATGTGGCCACCGACGGCTTGGTGGTTGACTTCGAGGCAGGCACGGAGCCCTGGGGCGCGAGGCCCCGCATCTCGAGCAGGCGGAGCTCCCGCCGGGCCTCGATGAAGTTCGGGCGCTTCTCCAGGGCCTTCTGGAGGTGGCCACGGCACTTGTCGTTGTCGTTCGACTGCTTCCAGAGGAGCGCCATGTAGTAGTGCGCCTCAGGGTTGTCCGGGTCGCTGGTGACGGCCTTCTCGAGGTGCTCGCGCGCCATGGAGAGGCGCTTTCCGTCGGGCCGGGTGGTGTTCTGGAACACGGCCCAGCCCATCTGCAGGAGGTACCGCGCGTTGTCCGGGTCGGCATCGAGGGCCTTCTGAAGCATGCCCTCCGCCTCGCCGTACGCGCCCTTCTTAACGAGCGACACGCCCTTGTGAAAGAAGACCTTCGCCGCCTCTTTGGACGAGATGCCGAGCTCGTCGGCGTTGCGACGCAGGAGCTCCTGGGTGGACTGGGTGGAGACCCGCGCCTGGATCTCCTCGGTGGAGGCGCCGGCCATGGGGTGTTTGCGCTGGTAGTCGTCACGACGCTTCGGATCCATCAGCACCGACTGCGCCTCGGTCACCGCCCCGAAGACCCGCTTCGCCTCAGCGTCCAGGTCCTTCAGCCCTCGTTTCGAAATGCGGTCGGGGTGAAGGATCTTCGCGAGCTCGAAGTACGCTTTGGCGATCTCTGCCTTCGACGACTGGCCCGTCACCCCGAGCAGCGCGAAGAAGTCCTCCCGGTCGACCGCCTTGGCCTTGTCGGCCACCAGCGCCCGGATGTCGTCGTCGGTCACTACATTCTCCTGGTTCGCGGGCGCCGTGTTATCGGCGCGCCGGAGGATAACAGCGCGACCGGATACGAGGAAGGGGGGTGCGACGCCGCAGTCGAGCCATGGTAGGCTCAGACCGTGTTCCGCCCTGGCATGAAACGCGTTCTCACCGCCCTCAGCTGCCTCGCCGCCTGCGCCACAGAGACCGTGGCGGGCAGTCCCGCCGAAGCCGGCGCCCTCGGCGCGGCCGGATGGCCCGAGGCCGTCCTCCTCAGAGGGACGCAGCTCACGTTCGAAGGAGAGAACTTCCTGGTCCCGGAGCTGGGCGATCAGCGCTTGATCGTGGACGGGGGCGGCAAGCGCCTCACCCTCCCGTTGACGTTCGAGTCGACGACGCAGCTGCGGCTCACGGTCGGTGACGACTTCCTCTCCGTCTTTCCCACAGGCTCGCGGGTCTCTGGCGCCGCCAGCATCGTCCGTACCCTCTACGAGACGGGCGCCTCTGACGAAGCCGCCTTCCAGGTGTCTTTCGAGGTGGTCGACAACGTCAACCCGGCCGTCGACTCCATCGCCGGGGTAGACGCGGACGGCAGCGTGTACCCCGGCGACCTCCTGGTGCTGGAGGGCAAGGGGTTCCTGAAGCGGGGCGAGGGCCAGACGATCGTGGGCCTCCAGGGAGCCTTCGAGAGCCAGACGCCGCCAGAGACCCTGGCTGTCGACGTGGTGGTGCCGGCAACGGGCACCACGCGCGAGCGCCTCGAGCTGATCCTCACGCCGGACATCTTCGGCGTTCGCCCTGGCACGTTCCGGGGCGACATCACGCTCGTCAACGAGGCCTTCGGCGGCACCGCCGAGGGGCCGCGGGTCCCGGCCCTCGAGTGGCGCCTCCGGCCACCCCGCATCGACGCCCTCGCGCCCACGCTCGCCGGCCGCGGCCAACCGATCACCGCGCAAGGGCGCGGCCTCCTCCGCACCGACCCGCTGTACGAGGCCACCACCCTCTTCCGCCTGGAGGGGTCGTTCCTCGCGCGCCTCACCGGCGTGGAGACGCCGCTGATCGGCCCCACTGCGCTGGCGCTCTTTCCCGACGAGTTCATCGGCAACACGGCCATGCGCTACATCCTGCGCGTGACCCAGACGCCAAGCGGCGAGCTCGAGGGTCTGGGCCTCGTGGCCGGCGCTTTTACCGGTCGCGTCACGCCCATGATCATCAGCGGCGGCGACACGATCCTCGGGCAGGGCGTGGACGTGGTCCTCGAGGTGGCGCTGCAGAAGCAGGTGGTCTTCGTGAAGTTCCTCCCGGGGTTCTCCGCCACGGTGAGCGAGATGGGGCTCGGCCCGCGCGAGGCCGACATCCGCGCGCGAATCCTCGAGGTCTGCGCGCGGGACTACGTGAACGTCAACATCGAGTTCCGCGACACGCGCCCCACCGACTACTCCGAGTACGGCGTCATCGAGGTCGGCGGCGAAGACCCGAACGGCCAGGGCCTCTTCGGCCTCGACAACACCGCGGGCAAGGACGTGGGCAACATCCGCTTCAACGACGTGATCGGCGGGGCCAACGCCGAGACCGCGGAGCAGGGTTACTACGCGTTCGGCGGGGTCTTCGTGCGCAGCTTCTTCCAGATGAGCCCCACGCTCGGCGCCGACGCGAACCTCCCGATCGCCTCGCTCCGGTTCGACCAGATCTTCGCGCCGTTCATGGTCGGTCTCGGTGGCGCCCCGCTCGAGCAGAACCCCGCCCCGGCGCGGCGCGCGCTGGCCGACGAGGCGGTGCGCGTGCTCGGCAACATCGTCGGGAACACCGTGGTCCACGAGGTGGGCCACTCGCTCGGCCTCACGGCAATCGAGGGCGAGTACCACAACATCGGCGACAACGACGGCTGGATCATGGACAGCGGCAACTACCGCCCCTTCAGCGAGCGCGCCGAGATCGACGGTAACGGCTCCCCGGTCTGGGCGCCCTTCGATCGCGACTACCTCGAGCGCATCCTCCCCACCGACTGATGCGAGCCACCGTCGCCAGTCTCTTCTGCGCCCTCACCCTCGCGTGCGGGAGCAACGAGCCGCTCGGCCTCAGCCCGGCGCTGCCGCCCACCCCCGCGCTCACGGCCCGGGTGAGCTTCCCGGAGGTGCCTGGCGCGCCGTTTGTCGAGGGCCTGGTGCGCGCCACGCTCGACGAGACGGCCCTTGGGCTCATGTACCGCAAGGAGCTGCTGGGGGAGCACGAGGGGATGTTGTTCGTCTTCGGCCACGACGCCGACCACTCCTTCTGGATGAAGAACACGTTCGTCCCGCTCGACATGGTCTTCGTCACGGCTTCGGGCGAGGTTGCGGGGGTGGTTGCTGACGTGCCGCCCGAGACCACGGCCTCCCGGCGCGTGGGCAAGCCGTCGCGTTATGTGCTCGAGGTCGGCGGCGGCTGGGCGAAGGCGCACGGCGTTGGAGCGGGTGCCGTCGCCCGGATCGAGCTACGGCAGGCTCAGCCCGCTGTGGCCCGCCTCGCGCAGTAGGATCTTCGCCCCCCGTGGCGCGCGTGTTGCTCATCCACGTTCCGGTCGGCTTCGAGGAGGCCTACCCGCTGGCGTTGGCGTCCCTCGCGGCCCCGCTGCTGGCGCGGGGACACGCCGTGGAGGGGCTCGACGTGGCCCGCGTGGGCCTCCCGGGCCTCCGCCGGAGGCTCGCGCGCGGCGACGTGGACGTGGCCGCGCTCAGCGTCTGGTCGCCGGGCCTCGCCGCAGCCCGCAGCGTGGTGGCGGTTCTTCGCGAGCAGCGGCTGCGGGTCGTCGTGGGCGGTCCGCACGCGAGCCTGGCGCCCGATGACCTGGACGCGGACGTGGTGGTTCGCGGAGAAGGCGAAGCGGCCATCGTGGACGCGGTGGAGGGCGCCCGCAGCGGGGTGCTCGGGCCCGGAGCGCCCCTGGATCTGGCCGCGCTCCCCTTACCGGATCGTACGGTGTTCCGGGTGGCCGACTACCACCGCGATCACAACCCGCGCGGCGCCACTTACACCCCCTCCGTCACCAGCCGTGGCTGCCTCCACTCATGTACGTTCTGCTCCGCGCCCGCGCTCTGGGGCCGCGGGCACCGTGTCCGCCCAGCGGAGCAGGTAGTCGAGGAGTGGGCACGCCTGGCAAGCGATCACAACGTCGCCGCCGTCCTCGTGGAGGACGACCTGTTCACGCAGGACGCCAGCCGCACAACGCAGCTCTGCGAGGCTCTCGGCGCGCGGCGCGACCTGCCGCGCTTCGAGGTGATCAACGGCATTCGGCCCGAGACGATCACGGCGGGCCTCGCGCACCTCCTCGCGCGCGCCGGCTGCACGCGGGTGGCGCTGTCGCTCGAGACCCACAGCCCGGCGCAGCTCCGTGCCCTGGGCCGGGGCGACGACCTTCCACGCGTGGCGCGGGCCGTCGCCGCGCTCTCGAGCGCACGGATTGGCGTCACCGGCTACTTCATGCTGGGGCTGCCCGGCGAGACCGCCGCCGACCGCCTCGCGCTCTTCAACTACGCTCGCGAGCTGCCGCTCGACATGGCGCACTTCTCCCGCGCCAGCGCGTGGCCGGGCACTTCATGGGCGGCGCCCCTCTCCGAGGTATCGGCAGCCGAGCGGGCTGCGTTATACGCCGCCTGGTATCTCCACCCGGGGCGCGCTCGCCGCGCCGCACACCTGCTCGGCGCGGGACCCAGGGATCTTCCTCGAATGGCGCGCCGCCTCGTCGATTGGATGGTCCGGCCGCTCGAGGCACGCCACGCCGACCTCGGCGGCCCGAAATGAGGCGCCGCTGGCTCGTCCTGGCCCTGATGCTGGCCACCGCCGCGGCGCTGGTGTGGGCGATCTTCCGCGGCGTGGACGTAGACGGCGTCTTGGCCGCCCTCAAGGGCGCGTCGGTGCCCGCGCTCGCGCTCCTGGTGGTGTTCTCCACAGCCATCTGGTTGGTCATGCCCACGCTGCGGTGGTCCGCGGTGCTCCAGGTGCTCGGGGTCTCGGTCTCCTTCCGCCAGCTCCTCCGGGTGCGCGTCGGCGCTCAGCCGCTCAAGCTCGTCGTCCCTCTCCGCGGGGGCGAGGCGGTCCGCGCGCTCTGGCTCCGCAAGCGCGCGGGCACGCCGCTCGCGGTGGGCCTCGCTTCCATCGTCTTCGACATGGGGCTCGTCGCCCTGGGCCAGCTCGGGCTCGCGACGGTCGCCCTCGCGGCAGTCACGGTGGGCGGCGGGCCGCCGGCCGCGCTTGTCGTGGCCAGCGGAATGCTGGTCCTCGCGGCCGTGGGCCTCGGGTCGTCGAGTGCGCAAGCGCTGGGGCTCCGTCTCGTGGGCGCCGCCTCAGGGCGGCTCGCAGACCGCCTGCGCCCGGTGGTCACCGCCGTCGCAGCTTGCACCGCGCTGTCGAAAGCTCGGCTGGTGGCGCTGACCCTGGCCACCGAGCTCCCCGAGATCGTCTCGCTCTGGGCCGCGTTCCAGGTGGTGGGCGCCGACATCTCGCTGGTCGCCGTAGCGAAGGGGCTGCCCTTCGTCATCGCCGCGGGGCTCCTGCCGATCTCCGTCGGCGGCTTCGGCACGCGCGAGTACGCGATCACAGCAGTCTTCGCAGGTTTGGCGTCGCCCGAGGCCCTCGTGGCCGGGGCGCTGGTCTTCTCCGCGGTCGAGTTCGCGCTCCCCGCGGTCCTGGGCCTCGTGGCTACCGCGAGCGTTCTGGCCGACCTCGCCGCCGAAGACGAACAGCGCGCGGGCTGACGACCCGAACGTCCGCCTGGGTCAGCGCGACGGGGGCCGGGGACGGGCCGCGAGGTACTGCTTCGGCCAGGGCACCGACACGCCCTGCTCCGCCGCGGCGTGAAGGGTGAAGGCGGGGTCGAAGAGGTGCGGTCGGGCCAGGGCGCACAGATCGGCCCGGCCGCTCCCGATGATCGTGTTGACGTGGTCCCAGCTCTGGATCGCGCCCACGGCCATCGTGGCCACGCCCACGCTCTGCCGGATGAGGTTCGCGTAGGGCGTCTGGAACATCCGGCCGTACTCGGGTCGCGCGTCCGGTGTGGTCTGACCGGTTGAGACGTCCACGAGGTCCACCCCGTGCTCCGCGAGAAGGCGCGCGACTGCGACGGCCTCGTCCGCCTCCACTCCCCCCGGCGCCCAGTCAGTGGCCGAGACGCGCACACTCAGCGCCTTGGGCCACACCGCCCGCACGCGACGGAGGACCTCCAGCGGGAACCGCATCCGGTTCTCCAGCGCGCCCCCGTAGGCGTCGTCTCGCTGATTGGACAACGGCGTGATGAAGCTCGAGAGCAGATAACCGTGGGCCATGTGGAGCTCGAGGAGGTCGAAACCCGCGTCGAGCGCCAGGCGCGCGGCGCCCTCGTGCTCCTCAGCCACCCGCAGCATCGCGGCGCGGTCCATCGCCGTGGGCGTGACCGAGCCCGGGCGATACGGCAGCGGCGACGGCGCAAGGATCTCCCAGGCCTCGCGCGCTGCGAGAGGCGCGTCCGGTGGGCCCTCCCAAGGCAGCCGCGTGGCGCCCTTTCGACCGGCGTGGCCGAGCTGCATCCCGATCGCGGCCCCCGTGTGGCGGTGGACGAAGTCGACCACGCGGCGCCACGCCACCGCGTGGTCGCGCGTCCAGAGGCCTGCGCACCCGGGGGTGATCCGCGCGTCGGGGCTGACGGCGGTCATCTCGGCGATCACCAGCCCTGCCCCGCCGACCGCGCGCGCTCCGAGGTGTACGAGGTGCCAGTCGTCGATGCAGCCGTCGGACGCCGCCGAGTACTGGCACATCGGTGAGACGACCACGCGGTTCGACAGCTCGAGCCCGTTGATACGGAACGGCGTGAACATGGGCGGCACCGGCGCCTTGGCGCCCGCCTCCTGCGCCACCCAGCTCTCGAGGGCCCCCACGAGCGCCGGGTCCCGTAGCCGCAGGTTCTCCCACGTGACCCGCCGCGACCGCGTCATCATGCTGCCCACGAGCTGCAGCGGCGTGAGCCGAGCTTGCATCACAGCGGCCCGCTCGAACCACGCCTGGCTCACGCGAGCCGTGCGTTGAAGCCTCGCCACGTCGTCCCGTCGCGCGGCCTCGTACGCCGCGATGGCCCCGGGGACATCCGCCGCCGCCGACAGCGCCTCGACCAGCGCGATCCCGTCCTCCCTCGCCAGCTTGGTGCCGCTGCCGATGGAGAAGTGCGCGGTGTGTGCGGCGTCCCCGATGAGCACCACCGGCGCCTCGCCCTTCGTGGTGGCGCGCCAGCTCGCGTTCTCGACGTGCCTGAAACGAATCCACGGCGCCCGGTTTGCGTAGAGGCGTGCCCCGCCGAGCTCGCTGGCGAAGACCCGCTCGAGCTCGGCGATAGACTCCGCCTCGCTGCGCTCCGCGAAGCGGCCACGAGTGAAGGTCTCCTCGTCGGTCTCCACGATGAACGTGCTGCGTTCGGCGGAGAACGGGTACGCGTGCACCCGGAACGACCCGTACTCGCAGCGCTTGAAGAGGAACGTGAACGCCTCGAAGACGCGGTCAGTGCCCAGCCAGACGAAGGGCGCGCTCCCCCAGGTGACCGACGGGCGGAACGCGTCCTCGTACGTCGCGCGAGTTCGGGAGTTGATCCCGTCAGCGGCGATGATGAGGTCGGCGTCCAGCGCCTCGACGTCCACCTCGACGCCGTGCCGCACCTCCACCCCCAGCGCCACCGCGCGGTCCTCCAGCGCGTCGATGAGCTCGAGCCGCGCGATGCCGCAGAAGCCGTGGCCGGAGCTACGAACCCGCGCGGGCCCCGTGTCGGTGTCGACCCAGGTGTCGATGTCCGTCCAGCGCACGAAGCGGCTCGTGATCTCCGCGAAGCTGGGCGGATCGGCGGCCTCGAAGTGCCCGAGCGTCTCGTCGGAGAAGACCACGCCCCAGCCGAAGGTGTCGCTCCGGGCGTTGCGCTCGCTCACGACTACGTTCACCTGCGGGAGACGGGTCTTGAGCAGGATGGCGGCGTAGAGCCCACCAGGCCCTCCGCCGATCACGTGGACGTTCATTCCCTGCTCGCTCCCAAGCGACGGAGCTCGCCGCGATCGATCTTCCCGAGGTGGGTCCGAGAGAACGCGTGTACCACGATGACCTCGCGCGGGACCTTGTAGGCCTGAAGGCGCGCGCGCAGGTAGGTGCCAAGTCGCGTCGGCAGCTCGGCGGCGTCGTAGCCGGGCGCCGGCAGCACGTAGGCACAGAGCCGCGTGAGCCCGTGCGCGTCCGCTACGCCCACCACCGCGCACTCGTGGACCGCGACGTGTTCGGAGAGGCAGCTCTCCACGTCGCGCGGCGCGACCCACTTGCCGCTCACCTTCAGCATGTCGTCGCCGCGACCGCAGTAGGTGAAGACGCCGTCGGCGTCGCGCCGAACCATGTCACCGGACACGTACCACTCGCCCTGGAACGCGCGCGCCGTGGCCTCGAGCGCGCGGACGTAGCCGAGCGCTCGCGACCGGCCACGCACCCACAACCACCCAGTGTCGCCGTCGGGCAAGGGGCGCCCCTCGTCGTCGCGCACCTCCACCTCGAAGCCGGGGACCGGCCTCCCGAGCGTACCGGGGCGAACCTGGCCCGGCCGGTTCGTGAGGAAGACGTGCCACATCTCGGCGGTGCCGAGGCCGTCGAGGAGCTCCACGCCGAACTGCTCGCGGAACGCCACGAAGAGCGCCTCGGGCAGCGCCTCGCCCGCGGAGGTTGAGAGCCGCACGCTGGAGAGATCCGCGTGCGGCGCGTCGCGCAGCAGCTTCCCCACGAAGGTCGGCACGTTGACCAGCACGGTCGGGCGGTGGCGCGCGACCAGCCCGGCGACGCGCTCGGGAGTGCACCGGTCGGGGAAGAGCACCGCGCGCGCCCCCACGGAGAATGGGAACAGCAGGTTCATGCCCGTCGCGTAGCCGAAGTAGAGCTTCGGGACGCTGAGGGTCACGTCGTCCGGGCCGTACCCATAGACACCGTGGGCGGTGAGGACCGTGGTGTTCACGAAGGCGCCGTGGCTCTGGGCGACGGCCTTTGGCCGTCCCGTGGTGCCGCCCGAGAACAGCCAGATCGCGCCGTCGTCGCGGTGGGTGTTGGCCCGCGGCGGGCAGGCGTGGTCGCCCAACGGCCCCAGGATCGTCGCACGGCCTGTGAGCCGCTCTTCCACGCGCGGCGCCGCCACGACCATCCGGATCCCGGTGTAGTCGACGAGGCCAAGGAGCTCGTCTCCGTCGAGGTCGGGGTTCAGCAGCACCACGACGGCCCCGAGGTGCAGGATGCCGAAGAAGGCGCCCACCCAGTCCGCGCCGTCGTCGAGCGCAATCCCGACCCGCTCCTCGGGGCGTACGCCGGCCGCGTGGAGAGCCGCTGCGTAGCGATGCGCCAGCGCGAGGACCTCGGCGTAGGTGACGTTCCGCACCTCGCCATCGGGGGAGTCGATGGTCAGCGCCACCCGGGCGCCGCGCCCCTCGGCGAGCCGCCGCTCGAGGAAGTACTCGACGAGGTTGAGGTGGTCGGGGAGGTCCACTTCGGGCGTCACGGGATTCGCTCCTCGAGAGGGGTGTGGGCGCGAGCGCGCCGGCCGTGGGCACGTCGTCTCAAAAGGGGCGCCGGAGCGCAAGCCCCGTCTGGGCGGCGACCGTCAGACCTCGGAGCGACTCGCTCACGCTCGGTACTTCCGTATTGGGGCCCCCTCGGCGCCCCTGCCGGACGGGCTACGCGCCCGCAGTCATGAAGCCGGTCGCGCGGGCGGCAGTAGCCAACTGGGCATCGTGGGTCGCAAGAACCGGCGCCTCGAGGCGCCCCTCGCGCCAGAGGGTGGCCGTAGCGAGGTGGATGGCGTCGAGCGTGCCCAGCGGTGTTGGGAACGGGTCCGCGGCCCGACGAAGCACGGCGGGGGACACGTCAACCCGATCCATGCGCTCCAGCAGCCGCAGCACCAGCCCGCGGCGGTCCGCCAGCTCCTCCGCGTCGAGAAGCCCGAGACGCAGACGCCGGTCCAGCGTACGGAGGCACTCGACCTCCGTGAGCGCGCTCGTGACCGCCTTCTGAATTGACGCCCACTCCGGCAGACGGTCGGCTTGGGACAGCGCCACCCGAAGGAGGACAGAGGAATCGACGTACGCGATCAAAACCGGTCGCTGCGCTCGTCGCGGAGCTGTTCGAGGACGTCGACGGACGATCGGCTGGGCCCGAGAAGTGCAACCTCGTGAAGCGCCCCCTTCGCCGGACGGATGACGAGCTCGAGCCCGACGGCCCCTACCGGAACAATGCGCGCGATAGGCTCTCGGCGGTCGAGTACGACGATCGTCTCCCCGCGCCGAACGGCCTGGAGATGCTCGCTGAGGTGGGCTTTTAGATCGGCAGTGCCTACGGAGGTCATGACCATATGCTAGTCATGCATGACTATCTGATCAAACGCCGTCGAAGCTGATTCCCCCCGACTGCGGGGGCCCGCGCAAGAGCCGGCGCGTCGGAGTAGACTCGGGCGGCCCCCCGAACCGAGGGCCCAGGAGTTTGCCATGCGCCTTTTCGGGCCCCGCGCGGCTCGCCCAGCCCGCCTCGCGCTCCTCGTCGTCGCAGGGGCCTTGTGGACCGCCGCCTGCGGTGACGCGGCCAGCGACCCCGCGGCCCAGCCGGTCGACGCCGCCGTAGCTGACGGGGCCGACTCAGCGGGCGGCGGCACGCCCGCCGACGCGACGACGGGGCCTGGCCGAGCCGACGCGAGCACCCACAACGACGCCCTCAGCGGGGTCGACACTCTCGCCGCACCCGATGACAGCGGCGGCGTTGCCGACTCGGGACCCGACCTCGACACCTCGAACGCCAACGAGGACGCGCCCTCGCCACCCGACGCCTCCACCGAGCCCCCGCCCGACGCCCCGGAGGTGAGCGACGCGCCCTCCCCGCCCGACGCCTCCACGGAGCCCCAGCCGGACGCCGTCGCGTGCCCGGCGTCCTGCGACGACGCGCTCGACTGCACGGTGGACAGCTGCGACGCGAACACGGGGACGTGCGTCCACGACTCCGCGGCGTGCCCCAAGGACCCCCTCGCGGTCTTCGGCAGCCGCTACTGGACCGTATACCGCCCGCACTTCCTCTCGGACTTCTACGAGGCGGGGCGCGTGACTGATCGCGTGACTGCCGGCGTACGCATGTTCGGCGACACGAACATCTTCATGGGTTACGCGCTCTCCACCTTCGTCTACGAGTACCGCGCCGCGCACCTCCCCGAGTCGCTCGCCCTGGTGCACGAGATCCTCGACGCCTACGCCGCCCTCGACGCGCTCCCCGCCAACGCGACCTTCGGCTACCTCATCGACGACCCGCTGGACGGGTACGTCTACCGGAGCGACCGCGGCCCCGACTACGAGACCAACAACTGCCTGTTGCTGAGCGGGTTCTGCCTACCGCAGCTGGCCACGCGCAACAACGAGCCCTCCGGCGACCAGCTCCTGGGCACGCTCCGAGCGCTGAAGGACGTGGTGGACTTCCCTGGGCCGCTGGTCCACGGCGGCGTCGACCTGAAGAGCCTGGCACGCGCCCACGCGCACCGGATCGGCGTCTACCTGCGCGAGAGCGCGTTCGTCATGCATAACCGCTTCGGCCAGCCGGTGAAGCGCGGCGAGGACCAGCGGTGGGCCTCATGGGCGTTCCAGCGCGGCGTGGCGGCGGTAACGGGCAACCCCAAGAGCGACTACGAGGCGACATGGTCACTGGGGATCCTCCCGGTGGCGCCCGCGCAGCAGCGGGCGATCAGCCACCTGTTCATCCGGGGGGCCGTGACGTTCACTGCGTCGTGCGTAGCCGGCGCCCAGATCGACGTGGGCCCGCTGCTCGGTATCCCGTTCACGCTCGACCTCGAGTGCAACGAGTTCAACATCGGCCTCGGCGGCGACTCGGCAGTGATCAGCCTCTCGCCCGACCCGGCCAGCGAGGACTGGTTCTCCAAGGTAGTGCAGCGCGCCGACCTGGTGGCGGAGGGCAGCGCGCTCTACGCCCTCTACGCCCGGCTGCACTTCAACGACGACGCGCCGGAGCTGCTGGACACCGCGGCGCGCTTCCTCGCGGCCCCTTCCACGCCACCCACGGGCACGAACCTCGACCCCAACGGCTGGTGCGTTTCGTGGCGGTGGGCTCACGACTACGACAACCCCAACCGCTGCATCGAGGAGCCCCACCTCGGCGAGGTCTACAGCGGACTCGACTACATGCTGCCCCGGGCCTTTGCGTCTGCTTTCGGCATCCTCCCGGAGTAGACCCGGGGGAGAGTCTGGGTCACTCAGAGCCCCAGGGCTGCCTTGATCGCCGGCTCAACCTCGGAGGCCTGACTCGCGTAGCGCTTCAGGTAGGTGATCTTGCCGCCCGCCTTGAGCACCACGTTCTGCTCGTTCGCACCCGCGAAGGCGAAGTGGGCCTTGAGGGCCTGCGTGGGATCGTAGAGCACGGGGATCGTGAGGTTGTACTTGGTGCGGATCTGCTTGCAGAGGGTTGAGGTGGCAGGCCCGCCCGAGCCCTCTTCGATCACGAGGATCGAGGTGAGACCAGCGGCTGCGTAGAGGTCCTGACGTTGTTGGATCACCGAACCGGCGACCTGCTTGCAGCCACTTCACCAGTCCGCATATCCGAACAGGTACGCCGCTTTGGACGCGCAGAGGTCGTGAAGGCTCACCGAGTTGCCATCGCAATCTTTCAGTGTGAGGTCAGCGACCGTCGCGCCTACCGTGGTCCCGTAAGGACCTACTGGCGGGCAGGTCACTGCGGTGCTGCAGACACCCGCGGAGCAGGCCTGGCCGGCGCCGCAGGTACCGCAGGTGCCGCCGCAGCCATCGTCGCCGCACACCGCATCCCCGCACGACGGATCGCACTTGCAGGCCCCCCCTTCGCACGAGAAGCCCGCCGAACACGCGCCGCAGGTGCCGCCGCAGCCGTCGTCGCCGCAGGACTTCCCGTCGCACGCGGTGATGCACTCGCAGGTCCCGGCTTCGCATGAGAAGCCCGCCGAGCAAGCGCCGCAGGTGCCGCCGCAGCCGTCGTCGCCGCAGGACTTCCCGTCGCACGAGGCCACGCACTCGCAGGCTCCCGCGTCGCACGAGAAACCCGCCGAACACGTGCCGCATACGCCACCGCAGCCGTCGTCCCCGCAGGACTTCCCTTCGCATGACGGGACACACTGGCAGGCCCCGCCGACGCAGGCCTCCCCCTCGCCGCACCCCCCGCAGCTCCCCCCGCAGCCGTCGGCGCCACAGGGCTTGGCCACGCAGGACGCGGTGCACGACGCCACGCACTGCCCGCTGGCGCAGAACTGCGACGCGTCGCACTCGCCACAAGAGCTGCCGCAGCCACCGTCACCGCACACCTTGTCACCGCACTGGGCGGTGCAGACACACTCCCCGCTCTCGCAGGTGCTCGGGCTCGCGCAGGAGCCGCAGGTGCCACCACAGCCGTCGTCACCGCAGTCGACGCCCCCGCAGCTGGGCACGCAGAGGCACTGCCCGCCGGCACAAGCGGTGCCAGCGGAGCACGTCCCGCAGGAGCCGCCGCAGCCATCATCGCCACAAGCGCTGCCGGCGCAGGAAGGCACGCAGCTCGGCACGTCCGGTGCCCCGCCCGTGTCTGCCGGGCCGATGTCTGCCGGGCCGGTGTCTGTTGGGCCGGTGTCTGCCGGGGCTCGGTCAACCACGTCGTCCTCAGGGAGCGGCGCCGCCACGTCCTCGACGGGAGACTCTGCAGCGTCGTTGGCGACACCCCCGGAGTCTTCGTCGGAGAGCACAGCGTCCGCGGCGCCCGCCACGTCCGGTGGGTCTGAGGTCGCGTCGGGCGCGGCCTCGGTCCCGCCAGACTGCGCGGTGCAGCCCAGAGCAAGGAGAATGAGGAGGAGTCGTTGCATCGCCGGTCTTACTCCCCAGCGAGCGACGGGTTACGCCGAGGCGCGCGAGAAATTCACCGAAGCGCGAGAGCGCGGAGGTGAACCGGGCCGGGAGCTCTGCTGCCCCTGCCCCAACCTGAATCCTAAAGAGGTGCACGCAGCCGCACCTGGCCGGCTGCGCGTGTGCCAGCGGTTACAGCCAGCCGAGATCAGCGGCCAGATCGAACACGGTGAATCGGGCCCGGATGTCCCGCGCGATTGCCCATGTCTCCAGGCCCCCCGCGAGCTCCGGAGCGAGCTGCTCGGGGCGCGTCAGGCCTCCGGCGGCGTCGAGCGCGGCGCGGATGGCGCCAAGGGGCAACAGGGCTGAGGTCACCGCTGCCACGATCGCCTCGCGACGAGCCACGACCGCCTCGAGCCGGGCGCGTAGCGCGTCCGCGGGCAACCACTTCTTCAGCGCTTCGGCCACGACGGCCTCGCGCACCGCCACAGGCAGGCGATCGTGGCGCGCCCGGACACGCTCGGCGAGGGCCTCGCGGCTCGGAGCTGCCGCGGCGACCCGGGCCTCCACGTCGATCAGGGGCTGTCCCGCCACGCGACCGTGCGCGGACAAGGCTCCGGCGACCCGGTGGTGTAGGGCCTCGACCAGACAACAAGCGATCCCGACCTGCGTCCCGTGCAGTCCGTAGAGCTCCCGGCCGGTGGCGTAGCACATCATGTCCCAGTAGTGGCTGATGAGGTGCTCGGCGCCGCTGGCGGGGCTGGAGGCGCCCGCGACCGACATGGAGAGGCCCGACAACAGCACCGCCTCCCCCAAGGCCCGCAGCGCCTCGGGCTCTGCGCGCCCAATGGCCGGGGCGGCGTCGACCATGCGCTCGAAGGCGCCGGTGAGGAGCCCACCCGGCTCAGGGAACCAGTCCTCGCCCGTGACGTGGTGCGCGAGGCGCCAGTCGGCCTCGCTGAACGGCTTGGAGAGCATGTCGCCGAGCCCAGCCAAGGTGAGTGAGCGCGGAGCGGCGGCGCAGACATCGAGGTCGAGGATCACGCCGATCGGCGGCCGGATCGGCAACGTGCGCTTCACGCCATCGACGAGGAGGGCGGAGATCGCGCTGGTGTAGCCGTTCATGCTGAGGGCGGTGCCCACGGCGAGCTGCGCCTTTCCCTGGCTTGACGCAGCGGACTTCGCGATGTCCGTGAGGGTTCCGGAGCCCACTGAGACCACCGCGTCGCAGGCGGCAAGTCGCTCGGCCGTCTCCTCGACGGCCGGCGGAGCGGCCACCGGGTGATGCCCGAAGACCTGCGCGACCACCTCGAAGCCCGCGGCCGCGAGGCGCTCCCGAGTCTCGGCGCCCGCGACGGGATCCGTGTCGCTGTCCGAGACGACGAGGAGGCGCCGCCCGAGGCCCAGGGCGAGCGCGGCGTCACCCACCCCGCGCAGCGCGCCGCGCTCCACCGCGGCGAGCCGAGTGTCGATAGCGGCCACGCGCCCGTTGGCGCAGCGGACCTCGGATCCGAGGAGACGCGCGAGCTCTGTCACGGGGAACTCTCCGGGAGCGGGGCGGTCGGTTCGGGGCGGGCTTGGCCGGTGCCCTCGCCGCCGCCCGCGTCAACGGCCACGCCCATCTCCAAGCGAGACTCGGTGAGCGGGCGCTTACCCATCTTGAGAGAGAACGACGACCGGATGCGACCCTTCGAGGGGCAGTAGAGGTCGCGGTAGGTGTAGCGGGTGCCGTGGTCGGACGCGATCGAGCGGTCGATGACCACTGCGTCCTTGCAGGCCCTGGCCTCGTCGGCGTTCGGTCGAACCACCTCGAGGCTCGCGTCGTTGAACGTGTCGTCCTTCCGGAAGCTCCCCGACCAGCGGACCTCGAGCACCGGGGCCGCGGGCAGGACAAGGACCGGGGGGACGAAGTCGCGGCGCCTCCCGCCCTGGATCACCGCCACCTGCCAGCGCCCCGCGGCGTCCTCTCGGTAGATCGCCGTGTGGTCCGGCGGGCTCCCACCGGCGTACTCGGTGGTGCAGTGCCACTCGACGCGGTGACCGGGGTCGACGGGGAGTGGCGCCTCCGGCGCTGCCACAGCCGTGGGCGCACCCGAGGCCCGACGGTCGTCCAATCCCAGGATCATCGCGCGCACGCGGCGACTGGCCTTGGCCAGCTGGGCCTGGCGAGGCTTGTGCTTGGGCACACGCTCCTGACGAAGCACCGGGGTGGGTGGCGGCTTCGGCGTGACGGGGACCGTGGTCTCTGGCCCGGGCACAGTGACGCGCAGGCAGCGCTCCACGAGCTCGAGGCGGCGGGCCACACCCGCGTCGGTGATCACCTCGCGACCGGGGGTCCACTCGCGCAAGGGGAAACGCGACCCGGCGGTGAGCGCCTTCTCAGCGGGCGCTGGCCGGGCCGGCGGCTCACTCCCCAGCAACGCCAACGCAGTGATCAAGACTCCGACCATCACAGAAACTCCTGGACCGCTTGCCCCGGCGCACCGCGAACAGGCGCACGGCCCGAGGCGACGCTACTCCATGAGCTTGCCGGCGTGTCGCACATCCGTACCACGAACGAGGAATATCACCTCCTCGGCGAGGTTGGTTGCGTGGTCGCCAATCCGCTCCAGCACCTTGCACACGGACTGCAGGTGGATCCCCTCCTCAATAGCGGTGGGGTCGGCGGTCATGGCCGCCAGGATCGCCTCGAAGAGGTCGTGGTAGCCGTCGTCGACATGGTCGTCGCTGGCGATCACGGCCTCTGCCCGATCCACGTCGTGGGCGACGAAGGCGTCGATCGCGCTGCGCACCATGGCCTGGACGGCGTCGGCGAGGCGCTCGATCCCCGAGGTGGGCACGACGAGGCGCCGTCCCGCGAGGTCCACTGCGCGCTCGCATAGGTTGACCGCCAGATCGCCGATGCGCTCGAGGTCGGTGACCATCTTGAGCGCGAGCGTGACGAACCGAAGATCGGACGCAAGCGGGTGCCGCTTGGCGAGGATCAGGAGGCATAGCTCGTCGATCTCGCGCTCGGCCCGATTGACACCGCGGTCCATCAGGACGGTGTTTCGCGCTAGTGCGGAGTCTCCGGTGACGATGGCCTTGATCGCCTGGCGGATCATCTCCTCCACGCGTCCGGCCATGAGGATGAGCTTCTGTCGGAGCTGGTCCAGCTCCGACTCGAACTCGCGATCGATGTGGCGTCCTGGCATGACCCCGTCTTCAACCGAACTTGCCGGTGATGTAGTCCTCCGTACGGCGATCTTTCGGCTGGGTGAAGAGCTGGTCGGTTGGACCGAACTCCACGAGCTCACCCATGAGGAAGAACGCCGTACTATCCGACACCCGAGCCGCCTGCTGCATGCTGTGGGTGACGATGGCGATACTGTATCGGCTCCGCAACTCGTGGATAAGATCTTCGATTTTCGAGGTCGCGATGGGGTCCAGCGCGGA
>SXGT01086666.1_pt1 | contig 64647 bp, 34 predicted proteins | sample 3176221 | NCBI WGS metagenome assembly SXGT01 (sample SAMN11356862, study PRJNA531348) | freshwater metagenome | isolation source: freshwater sample F1-120 | place: China: Fuxian Lake, Yuxi | collected 2017-12-25
ACCGATGGGGTAGCATCGAAGCCCTGATGGAATCGGTGCGGCTCTTTCTCAAAGCCGCCGAGCCCTTTCCGGGCAATGGTCACGCGCTGACCCCTCTTGGGTGGTGAGACTGTTGCCGCATTCGGAACACTTATCTAGCCCCCAGGTCAGAGGCTTACCGAACTGCTCTTCACACAGTTGACTCGAGACGCTCGGTCCTGCCTGGAGGGCAGGTCGAGGTGTCACACGTCCAAGCTCCCGGCGCCCTGGAGCACGCCGACCTTCCAATATTTATTATTGATTTCAATATGTTACAGCACTGGCGAGCCTCGGGAGAGCGGGACAGTGGATCGCTCCCCTGGAGTATCTTCGTAGTCGGACTGGTCGAGATTCTCGCGTCGGCTCCGAAGATCTCAGGGCGAGAGGTGCCCCTGGCAGGTCTGGCCGTTGTTGTCGCTGTAGGTGCCGTCGGGGCACAGGGTGTGGTCCCAGTTGACGCCATCGAGGATCGCCCCTTCAAGATCGGCGTACTGGAGGTAGGTCAGCCTCAGGTCGGCGCCGCTCAGATCCGCGCCGCTCAGATCGGCATGTCGGAGATCGGCGCTGAAGAGATCGGCCCCGCGGAGGTCGACGCCGGACAGGTGGGCGCTCCTGAGGTCTGCGTCCCGCAAGGAGGTCTGTCGCAGATCGGCGCCCTGGAGCCGGGCGTGCCTCAGATCGATCCTGTCAAACGTGGCCCCGAAGCACGAGGTCTGCGGCTCGATGACGCACTCGGCGGTCACCGCGAGGTGACCCCGGCAGGTCCCGCCGTTGTTGTCGCTCACGGTGCCATCCGGGCAGCGGGTGTTGCGCCAGATGACGCCGTTGATGTTGGAGTTCGCGGTGCGCGCGGTGTGGAGGTTGGCGTTGGTCAGATCGGCGAGGATCAGGTTGGCGAGGTTCAAGTCGGCGCCCCTGAGATCCGCCCGGTTCAGGTCCGCCCTGGAGAAGCTGACCAGCTCGCCTGCGATCCAGCGCAGGTCGGCCTCTGTGAGGCTGCTGCCGCTCAGGTTGGCCCTGGTGAGGTTGGCGTGGCGAAGATCGGCGAAGTCGAGGGCGCTGCCGGCGCACTGCGCGCCAGGGCGCACCTGACACCCAAGCCCAAGGGCGAGGTGGCCGCCGCAGGTGCGGCCGTTGTCGTCGCTGCGGCTTCCGTCGGGGCAGATCGCGTTCCCCCAGACGATCCCGGTGAGCTGCGCATCGGTCAAGTCGGCGCCGCTCAGATCCACGAGCGTCAGATCAGCGCGGGTCAGGTCAGCGCGCTCCATGTTCGCCCCCCTCAAATCAGAGCGCGTCATGTTCGCGCTCTCCAGACTCGCCCCCGACAGGTCGGCGCCGCCCAGATTGCTGTTGCGCAGGTTGGCCCACCGAAGGTCTGCACCCGACAGATCCACGTCGGGGCAGGCCGCAGAGGGCTTGATCATGCAGGTCAGGATGGCCTCTGCGTGACCGCCGCAGGTCTGCCCGTTGAGGTCGCTCACCGTCCCATCGGGGCAGGTCGTCTGCCCCCACAAGGTCTGGTGGAGGACGGCGTCATCGAGCGTCGCGCCGGAGGTGTCGGCGTTGACCATGATGGCGCCGCTCAGATCGGCGCCCGAGAAGTCCACATCGACGAGGATGGCCCCGGTGAAGTCCACCCCGGCGAGATCGGCTCCCCTCAAGTTGGCGCCGCTCAGGTCGCTCCCGACCATGCGTGCCCCCCTGAGATCGGCCTCGCCCAGGCTCAGCGCGCGACCGCTCAGGATGGCCCCGCTCAGGTTGGCCCGAGTCAGATTCGCGCCGGAGAGGACGAGGTCGTCGAGCGTGGCTCTCCTGAGGTCCGCCCCGCTCAGGTCAGCGCCCTCCAAAGTGGCGCCGGTCAGATCGGCCCTCTGGAGGTCGGCATTGGCGAGAGCGGCGCCTTGAAGGTCGGTCCCTCTGAGGTTGGCGCCTTGGAGGGCGGCGCCTTGAAGGCTGGCGCCTTGAAGGTTGGCGCCTTGGAGGTTGGCATAGGAGAGATCGACGCCCGTGAGGTTGGCCTGGCTCAAGTCGGCCATCATGAGATAGGCCCCCCTCAGATCGATCCCCCTGAGATCCTCGCCGGGGCATTGGGTCCTGGGGACGATGGGGCAGGAGGTGGTGGGCGTCAGGTGCTCTGAGCAGCCTTCGTCGCCGCTGAGGGTGCCGTCTGGACAGGTGGTCATCCTCCAGGTGACCTCGTCGAGCGCCGCCTGAGAGAGCACCGCGCCGGTGAGATCGGCGCCCGTCAGGTCGACCCCCACCAGGTTGGCCTCGCTCAGGTTGGCCAGGACCAGCAGGGCGTCGGTCAAGGTCGCGCCCTGCAGGTTTGCGCCCTGGAGAGAGGCCGCTTCGAGGTTGGCCCGCTCCAGGTGGACGCCTCTGAGGTCGGCGCCTCGAAGATCGACGTCGGGACACACGGCGTCCGGCCCGAGCGCGCAGGCGCCTTCAGGCATCAGGTGACCCAGGCAGGTGCCGCCGCTGTCGTCGCTCAGGGCGCCATCGGGGCAGGTCGTGTTGCTCCACGAAGCGTCGAGCAGGCGGGTGTGGCGCAGGTCCGCGCCGATGAGGTTGGCCTCGTGCATGTTGGCGCCTTCGAGGTTGGCGCGATCGAAGCGGGCTTCAAAGGCGTAGACCGCGAAGAGGCGGGCTGCTGCCAGGTTGGCGGAGATCAAGAGCGCGCTTCGCAGGTGGGCGCCTTCGAGGTTGGCGTTGAAGAAATCCGCGCGGCTGAGGTTGGCGCCTTCGAGTCGGGCGCCGGAGAGATCGGCCCCGGAGAGATCGGCCCCGGAGAGGTTTGCCCCGCGCAGATCAGCGCTGGACAGGCTGGCCCCGCGCAGATCGAGGCCAGAGAGATCGGCGTCGCGGCAATCCGAAGAGGGGAGAATCGGGCACCCGGGCGAGCTGGCGAGGTGTCCGAGGCAGGTGCCCCCGTTGAGGTCGCTCAGGGAGCCATCGGGGCAGCGGGTGTTGCTCCAGGCGACGCCGTCGAGCCGCGCGTTGGAGATGTCGGCGCCGTCAAGGTCGGCCTCGGCGAGGTTGGCTCGGGTCAGGTTGGCGCCGACGAGCAGAGCGCCCTGGAGGCCGGCCGCGCGCAGGTTGGCGCCTTCAAGATCGACCCGCGTGAGGTCAGCGCCCTCAAAGAGGCTGCTGATGAAGTTGCCCTCTGAAAGGTCCATGCCCCTGAGGACCTGTCGACGCAGATCGGCGCCGGGGCAATGGGCGTGGGGGCCGAGGATGCACTCCACGGCGTCCCCCAGGAAGTGCCCCTCGCAGTTCCCGCCGTTGGCGTCGCTGACGACCCCGTCCGGGCAGATCGTCTGGAACCAGAGGACGCCGTCCACCGCGGCGCCGAGCAGGCTCGCGCGCCTCAAGTTGGCGTGGCTCAGGTCCGCAGCCGCGAGATCGGCCTCGCCAAGATCCGCGCCGCTCAGGTTGGCGCCGTCGAGCCCGGCGGCGACGAGGGAGGCCCGCGAGAGCGTCGCCCCTTCGAGGTTGGCCCCGCGCAGCTGGATGCGGGCGAGGTCGGCCGAGCGCAGCGAGAGGCCCGACAGATCCGCGCCGGAGAGGTTTGCCCCGGTGAGGATGACGCCCTCCATCTGCGCCCCTTCCCAGCGGGCGTCCAGGGCCGAGATCGCGGTCATGTCGGCCATCCTGAGGATGGCGCCTTCGAAGCGCGCCGAGGCGGCCCGCGCGAAGGACAGCTGCGCGCCGGTCAGATCGGCGTTCGTGGCATCCGCGCTCTCCAAGTCGACCCGCGCGAGGCCCGCTCCGACGAGCGTCGCGCCCGTGAGGTTCGCTCCCCTGAGGCTGGTCTGGACGAGGGTGATCCCGTTGAGGGTGGCCCCGGCCAGGTTCGCGCCCGACAGGTCGCACCGCTCAAGTTGCCTCAAGGACAGCGTCGCGCCCGACAGGTTCGCCCCCGTCATCCGGATGTCGGCCAGCGGCTCATGAAATCCGAGATGGGACCAGTTCGTGCTGCTCAGATCGGCCTCGGTGAGATCGGCGCCGCTCATGGAGGTCTCGGCCAGGTTCAAGCCGCCCAGCGTCGCCCCGCAGAGGTCGGCTCTGGACAGCCGAGCGCCCTGGAGAGAGGTCCGAGTGAGCGTCGCGGCCCGAAGCGACGCGCCGGTCAGGTTGGCCTCTCTCAGATCGGCGCGGGTGAGGTCGGCGTCGGCGAGGGTGGCCTCGCCGAGATCAGCGCCCCGCAGGATCGCGCCGTCCAGAGAAGACGCCGACAGATCGGCGCCGACGAGGATGGCGCCGCTGAGATCGGATCGCTCCATATCCGCATCGGCCAGGAGCGCGCCCACGAGGTTCGCCTCGGAGAGATCGGTCCCGCGCAGGCTGGCTCCGGTGAGGTCCGCGCCCCGAAGGTTGATCCCGCTCAGATCGAGGCCGTCGAGCTGACGACCTCTCAGAGATTCGCCAGGGCAATCACCGCCCGGGACCAGCTGGCAGTCAGATTCAGCCAGAAAACCCAGGCAGGTGTCCTCGTGATCGGCGCTGGCCGAGCCATCCGGACACGTGGCCTCCGTCCAGATGACGCCGGAGAGGATCGCGCCCCTGAAGTCCGCGCCGCTCAGGTCGGCGCCCGTCAGATCCGCGTCGCTCAGGTCGGCGCTCCTCAGATCGGCGCTCCTCAGATCGGCGCGGCTCAACTGCACCCGCACCATGTCAGCGCCTCGCAGATCGGAATCGGACAAGATGGCCTCTGAGAGATCCGCCTCCGCGAGGCGAGACAGCGCCAGATCGGCGCCGCTCAAGAGGGCGCCCGTCAAGTCGGCCTCGGACAGGTCGGCGCGGCTGAGATCGGCCTCGACGAGCGTGGCGCCGCCGAGATCGGCGCCCTTGAGGTGGGCCACGCTCAGATCGGCGCTTGTGAGATCGACGCCATGGAGCGAGGCGCCTGTCAGGTCGGCCTCGGACAGGTTGGTCCGGCTCAGGTCCACGCCCGCGAGGGTGGCGCTGGTGAGATCCAGACCGGCCAGGTCCGCGCCAATGATCGTCGCGCCGGTGAGGTCTGTCTCGGCAAGGAGGGCGCCACCAAGGCGGGCGTAGGAGAGTTCGGCGCGAGCAAGCGCCGCGCCGTTGAACCAGCTTCCGGTCAGATCTGCGCCTCGGAAGTTCGCCTCTGAAAGCTGGGCGCCAGAAAAATCCACCAACTGGAGCCCTGCGTTGGAGAAGTCGCCCCCTTGAGCCGAGGCCTCTTCGAAGACGGCCCCGACGGCCCTGCTCCGAGAGAGGTTGATGTTTGTCAGGTGCGCCCCTGAGAAGTTCGTGAGCATCGCGCTGGCGTCTGTGAGGTCGGCGCCCCGGAGGTTTATGCCAGAGAGGTTCAAGCCGTTGAGGTTGACGCCGGGACACGACACATCGGGTCCCAGCAAGCACTCCACCACCACGGCGGGTTCAAGATGGGCCGCGGCCTGCTCGCCCGGATCACAGGCGCAGAGCGCGGCGGGGATGAGCGGGATCAACAAGCGTCTGGACAGTGTCATGGCGCCTCCTCCTCAATGGGTTCGGAGGGTCGAGAAGCAAAGCGCGTTCCATAGGGTGTTGTCGGCCTTTGACGCCTGTCAGCACGCGGGGGATGGGTGCAAATCAGAGCGGCCACTGTGACCGTGAGTCGAGGGGCGCTGTGAACGGGCGTTGACAGGGGCGAGTCAAGAGCGCGGCCGGGACCATTGCCGGCGCGCTGCCCTCCCCGGACGCCACCGCCACCGACGACTCCGGCGTCCGATGGCCTGGCCGGATCGCCCCCCTGGAGATTGCGAGGAAGGCTTGATCCGCAACTGAAGACACGCTCTGGGCTGGCTTGCTTCCCCAGTTCTCGCTACTCTGGGGGGAGCACAACGTGAGGGCAAGTCCATGAAGCATTGGATCGGGGTTGGCGCGGCGATCGCGCTGTTTGGATGCGGCACCCCCTCCCCAGCTCCACAGCAAACGCCCTGCGAGGGCCTCGCCTGCGCGGACGACCCCGACGGCGGCGCGCTGCCTGACGTGTCGCCCGAGGCGGCGCCCGATCTCGGCCTCAGCGACGACCCCGAGGAGCCTGAGTCCTGCGTCCCGGACTGCCAGGGCCGCGCGTGCGGCCCGGATGGGTGCGGCGCGGCCTGCGGCCAATGCGACAGCGACGCCCCCGTCTGCCACCAGGGCGCCTGTCTGGCCGTCCCGAAGGTCATCATCGGCGAGATCATGGCCGACAACGACGGCGCGATCGTGGATGAAGACGGCGAGGCCTCGGACTGGATCGAGCTCCAGAACCGCGACGCGCAGGCGATCTCCCTGGACGGCTGCTTCCTGACCGACGACATGGAGAAGCTCGACAAGTGGCGCCTGCCCGCCGTCGAGATGGCCCCGGGCGACGTGATCGTCCTCTTCGCCTCCGGCAAGGACCGCGCCGCGCCCGGCGCCCCGCTCCACACCAGCTTCCGCCTCGACCGCGCCGGCGAGCCGCTGGCGCTGGTGATGCCCGACGGCGAGACGATCATCGACCAGATCGAGGGCGGCTTCCCTCCTCAGGCCCAGGGCGAGTCCTACGGCGTCGCCCAGGCCGTCGACCTCACTACACTGGTGGCCCCTGGCGCCCTGGCCGCCTGGATCATCCCCGAGGACGACAGCGACGTCGACACCTGGACCCTGCCCGGCTTTGACGACAGCGGCTGGTCCCGAGGCCCCACCGCCCTGGGCTACAACAACGGCCGGCCTGCCCCGCCCGACCCAGGCCGCGACCCCAACCTCGCCCTGGGCAAGCCCGCCGTCCAGTCCTCCCAGCTCGGCGCCTTCGACCCCGGGCTGGCCGTCGACGGCGACAACGGCAACTTCACCCACACCTTCTTCAGCGATCTGGACGCCACCTGGGAGATCGATCTGGGCCAGTCGTCCTTGTTGACCCTGATCGTGCTGAACAACCGCACGAGCTGCTGCCAGTCCAGGCTGCGCGACATCACCGTCTCCGTGCTCGACGACGCCGACGACGTGGTCTACGCCTCGGCGCTGCTCAACCCCGAGAACGTCGACGGCGGCCCGCGCCAGATCGCCGTCGATCTTCTCGATCAGGTCGGCGGCGTCCTGGGCCGAAAGGTCCGGGTCCACAGGACCCCCGATCCAGACCTCTCGGGCACCCAGGGCGCCGGCAACGCCGACGAGGCGGCCGTCCTTTCCCTGGCCGAGGTGGAGGTCTACGGCGCTGGCCAGGGCCTCGGGGCGCCTCTGGCCACGGACGTCGAGGCTCAGATGGCGGGGATCAGCGCCTCGGCCTGGCTGCGCCTGCCCTTCGAGATCGAGGATCCCGGCGCCCTGGAGCAGCTCCGCCTGCGCGTCCAGTTTGACGCGGGCTTCGTGGCCTCCCTCAACGGCCACCGGGTCGCGTCCGTCCAGGCCCCCGACGACCTCGACTGGCGCTCGACCGCCACGGGCCCAGAGCCCGACGAGCCCCAGAGCGTCGACCTCAACATCACCGCCGCGCTGCAACACCTCCAGCCCGGCCCCAACGTCCTGGCCATCCACGCCCTCAACAGCAGCGCGGACGACGAGGACCTCCTCATCCTGCCCGAGCTCGTGGCCCTGAGCGTCCGCGACGTCGACCTGCGCTTCTTCCCCGAGCCCACCCCTGGCCGCGTCAACGACACCGAGGGCTTCCTCGGCGACACCGAGGTCTCCTTCAGCCACCCCCACGGCTTCATCGAGGCCCCCTTCGAATTGACCCTGAGCCCGTCGCCGCCCGAGGCCACCATCCGGTACACGCTGGACGGCTCGCTGCCGACCGAAACACACGGGGAGATCTATGAGGCGCCCCTGGCGATAGATCGCACCACGATCGTCCGAGCCATCGCCTCGCTGCCGGAACATCGCACGCGCCCCGCGCGGGCGGCGACCTGGCTGATGCTCTCGGACATCGTGCGCCAGAGCCCCGAGACGACGATCGCGGCCGGCTTCCCGGCCAGCTGGGGCAACACCGCGGCCGACTACGGCCTCGACCCGCGCGTCATCGGCGAGGCAGACGATTACGAGGGGCGCTACGCGGCCACCATCGAGGCGGATCTGCGCGCCATCCCGAGCCTCTCGCTGGCCGTGTCCATCGACGACATGTTCGGCCCCGAGGGCATCTACACCCACTCCAACCGACGCGGCGATCAATACAGGATCCCCGCCTCGGCCGAGCTCATCGAGCCCGATGGCCAGCCGGGCTTCCAGATCAACTGCGGGCTGACGATCCAGGGCGGCGCCTTTCGCAGCCACGGCCTGACGCTCAAGCACTCGCTGCGGCTGATCTTCTCGGCCCAGTTCGGCCCCACGAAGCTGCGCCACCCCTGGTTCGGACCCGGCGCCAGCGACAGCCTGGACACCGTCACCCTGCGGGCCAACTCCAACGACGGGTGGCAATGGAGCGACGCGGGCGACAAGCCCCTGTTCATCCGCGACTCCTTCGGGCGCCAGACCGTGCTGGACATGGGCGGCGTGGCCTCCCGCGAGACCTGGGTCCACCTCTACATCAACGGCGTCTACTGGGGGCTCTACAACCCCGTCCAGCGACCCGACGCCTCCTCCTCGGCCGCCTGGTTCGGCGGGCAGAAGGAGGACTGGGACTCGGTCAGCAATGGCCAGGCCTCCAACGGCGACCTGGAGGCCTGGAACACCCTCCTGGCCCTCTCCGCCGCCGGCTTCGAGGACAACGACGCCTACCAGCGCGTCCAGGGCCTCAACCCCGACGGCTCCGACAACCCCGAGTGGCCCGCCTGGGTCGACGTCCACAACCTGGCCGACTACATGATCGCCAACCTCTATGTGGGCAACACCGACTGGCCCCACAAGAACTACTGGATAGGGCGCCACCGATCGGGCCTGGAGGGCTTCAAGTTCTACATGTGGGACTCGGAGTGGTCGCTGGGGCTCCGATCGGAGCTCGACACCGACCGCGTCGGGGTCAACAACGGCGTGGCGGCCCCCTGGGCCGCGCTGGTCCGGAGCGCCGAGTTCCGCCTCCTGGTCGCCGATCACCTCCACCGCCACTTCTTCAATGGCGGCGCCCTCTACGTCGATCCCGACGCCCCCCAATGGGATCCCGACAACCCCGAGCGCAACCGCCCCGCCGCGCGCTTCGTCGCGCTGGCCGACGCCGTCGAGGCCGCCCTCGTGGCCGAGTCCGCCCGCTGGGGCGACCAGCACCGCGGCACCCCCTACACCCGCGACGAGCACTGGCGCGTCGAGCGCGACAGGCTCCTGCGCGACTACTTCCCCGCGCGCTCCCAGCGCGTCCTGGAGCAGTTCCGGCGCGCTGGCCTCTACCCAGACATCGAGGCGCCCACCTTCGAGCCCCACGGCGGCGTCGTCGACGAGGGCTCCCCCCTCATCATCCAGGCCCCCGAGGGCGTCGTCTTGACCACCCTCGACGGCTCCGATCCGCGCCTCCCCGGCGGCGCCATCGCGCCTGGCGCCTTCGAGACGACCGACATCGTGCCGCTGCCGCCGGGCCGCGTCGAGATCAAGTCCCGGGCGCTGCGCGAGGGCACCTGGAGCGCCCTCAACGCCGCGACCTACGACGTGATCCCCTGAAGCACGCCGCGCGCCCCCCATGGACAACGCAGCTCAATCCGTCCAAGAATCCCAGGATCGGTTCTGCGACGACCTTCGGGTCCGTGACGAGGTCGCTGATATGCCCACTGGCAGGCCCACCCTCCTCATCCTCATCACCCTCGGTCTCCTTGGCAGCGCAGGCTGCGCGTGCGGAGAGTGCGAGGGAGAGCCCCCAGCCGTCGATCGATCCGGTCGACCAGCGCCGACGATCCCGGAAGGCGATCGATCCGAGCTTGAGAGCCGGAAAGCGGCCCCCGGCTGGGCTCTGCGCGAAGACAAGAACGGGCAGCAGTCGCGCCTGTCCGACATGGAGGGCCACCTGAGCAGGCTCTTCGGAGCCGGGCTGACGACCCCGGATGAGGGGATCAGGGACGGGCTTCTGGCGTGCTACGTCGCGCTCAAGGACACCGCGAAGGACAGCAATGCCGAGGGCCTCATCCCCTTCAGCGAGCCGGATCTGGCCTCGCGCCTGACCTTCGGGCAGCACCCCGAGATCGCGCGGCGAGGAGGCGAGGACAGGCGGGACATGAGGCTGACGATCCCCTTCATCTCGCTCAAGAAGGGCCAGAAGTTGCGCGTCAAGATCGCGGATCGGGACGGCGCCAGCAACGACGACCTGATCGACGACCTCAGGGCGAACTTTGAGGGCCTGCCCATGATGCTCGACGGCGAGGCCGCGACCGTGGAGTGCCGCGCGGTCCCTGACGCCGTGCGGGACGAGCGCGTCGAGATCCTCTACGACGTCTTCACCCAGGCCCACGCCTACGCCGCCGCCGTCCAGCGAGACCCGGCCGCCATCGAAGAGGGATACCCCGACATCCAGGTCAACGAGATGAAGGGGGCGTTGCGCCTCATCGCCGAGATCGCGGGCTGGCAGCACCCCTACGCCGTCGAGGGCGTCCAGAAGTTCGACGACGCCCTCCAGCACCTCGAAGCGACCTTCCCTGGCAAGCGCGAGGCGCCCTGAGCAAGCCGGGGCGTCGAGAGGCCCGCCGCCCTCCGAGTCGACCTCGGCGAAGGCGCCTCACGTTGACGCAACCTCCCGCAGATTCACGACAAATTCAACAACAAGCGCGTGAAGAGAGCGATCGCGCCCGGGTGCTGGCAGGAGTCCGGGCGTCGCCACCAGACGAAGGCGACGGGATCCTGGGCAGGGCGTGGGGGGCCGGTGGGAGGGAGGGGGCCCTGGCAGCTCATACGGAACCACGCTCAAGCCACTTACACTTTGGGCCACCAGGATGACCAAGATGAAAGTGGTTCAAACGTGGTTCCGTATCAGTCGGCCGTGGTGCAGTTGACGTCCACGGCGCCGTCGCCCAGGATCGCGCCGTTGTAGAGGGCGAAGGCGCCGCCAGGCTCGACGACCGAGCGCGACGACGGGCAGGTGAAGGTCACCTCGGTGGGCTCGCCGCCGATGACGACGCTCGCCAGCGAGTCCAGGAAGGTGCAGGCCGTGCCGACGCCCAGAGCCGCGCTCGACTCGCACAGGCGCAAGACCTGCGAGGGGGCGTCAGGGCCGCCGGCCACCGAGCAGCTCAAGGTCGTCTGCTGGCCCGCGACGCAGGTCTTCACCGGCCCTTCAGTCAGGCCGCAGTCGCGCATCGGGCCGATCTGGCCGCGGGTGCAGGGCGCCGTGACATAGCCGCCGGTCTTCGGGATCTCGACCGGGCGCGCCTGGGCGTTGTTGCCGTCCCAACCCTCAGGGAACTCGCACATCGGCCTGTCGATGGACTCACCGGCCTCCGTCATGAAGTCCGTCTCCTCGAAGGCCAGGTTGCCCTCGTCGTCCAGGATCGGCGTGCCCTCGCACAGGAATCGCTCGGGGTTGGCCACGAAGGACAGGTCTGCGTTGATCGGGCCGTCGCTGGTGTCGATGTCGGTGATGTCGATCCACTGGCAGTCGAGGTTGGCGCCGTACTCGTCGCCCCAGCCCGAGGTGAGCCCCTGGTAATTGCACCCCGAGTACTCCGTCACCATCGAGGTCTCCTCGTTGTTGAAGTGGCGCGTGCCCGTCTCCAGGCAGAAGGCCCGCTTGAGCCCGACGGTGCGCTCGCCCTCGGCCGTGACCGTGAAGTCGCCGTAGAACTTGAAGTGGTAGTGATCGTGGCAGGCGCTGTACTCGAAGATGTTGTGCTGGCCAAGCTCCGTCGTCGAGCCGTCCTCGGCCTCGATGAAGTAGTCGACGTCGCCGATGTGCAGATCCTCGCGGCCGACGTTGCGCAAGAAGGCGTCGAAGCGCAGCAGGCGCCGCCACCCCACCCCCGTGACGCAGCGCTCCTGCACCGCGCAGTCGTCCGGCCCTATGTACTTGTAGACAATACGGTTGTTCTCCATCGCGTCGCCGATGGGCTCCACGTCCGCCGTCGGGCTGCGGAACTCCCCGACCCGCGAGCGCGCAGCCACCGTCTCGTCGTAGGGCAGCCGCTCGAAGTTGAGATCCACCGCGACGCGGCCCACCGCCCGCTCCAGCGCCTCGACGCACGACTCCGTCGGCAGGGGCAGCGTCGAGTGGCAGCCCTCGAAGCTCGGCTCGTCCTCCACCTCGCAGAGATCGTCGTAGTAGGTCGACACGCTCTCGGCGTCGACGCTGTTGGGCGGGAACTCGGCCTCGTCCATGCACGCCCAGCCCGTCCGCTGCAGGAGCAGCTCCGGGTCCACCGGCAACACGAAGGACTCGGTCCAGACCCCGCCGATGACCGTCAGATCCTCCTCGGAGTCGGCCACGGAGCCCACGTCCGAGACGATCTCGCTCTCCATCTTGTAGTCGACCGCGACCACGTCGTGGCCGTCGATCATCTGCCGGGACAGCGTGCCCATGTCCACGTTGATGCGGTGCACCTGGGGCGGCGGCAGGTTGAGCGGCCCCTTGCCCTCCTCCTCCTCATAATAGTAGGCCCGGAAGGTCAGCCTGTACTGCACCAGCTCGAGCTGACGCTCGGCCCTCGCCTCCCAGGCCTCAACCGGCCAATCAAGGATCGCCGCCGCGACCTGCTCCCTGTCCCCCTCCGGGATCTCGTCGAGCACCACCCCCACCTTGCTCTCCAGGGTCGTCGCGATGATGGCGCCGGGATCCTCTGGCTCACCTTCAGGCTCTCCCTCGGGCTCGCCCTCAGGCTCACCCTCAGGGTTGCCCTCGGGCTGACCCTCGGGTTCGCCCTCCGGCTCTCCCTCGGGCGTCGCCTCCGGCTCAGCGGGTTGAGGCTTGGGGGGATCGTCAGAGCAGGCCAAGGCGGACAGGAGCACACCCAGGACCACGAGAGAAAGGAGACGTCTGTGCATGGGGCTCACCAGGTTAAGGTCGACTCTGAGGCGGATCATGCCAGCGCGCCATAGGAAGTCAATCCCCATCAATGGCCCAGGTTTGCTCAGTGAAGGTTCCAAGGCCCGCGACGCCACGGCATCCCACGCCACGATCGTGCCGACGGCGTATCGCCCCACGCTCCTCGCACCGCCCCCGTTGGGGACGGGCTCGTCGGGTGGGGCTAGAAGCTCAGGGTGGGCTGCGCCCTGTCGGTCGCAGGCCCCCGCACGACCCAGGTCGACACCAGAGGGCGTGAAAACCCCAATCCACAGGCCCACTTCGACGCGCTGATCCGGCCCTTCGATCCGCCCTGGCCCGCCCGCCGGCCTGCGCCCAACGGGCGCAGCCCGCCCGGGCATCCAAGCCCCACCCGACGAGCCCGTCCCCAACGGGGGCGGTGCGAGGAGCGTGGGGCGATCGGCGGGCGCGGCAGGACTTCAGGCTTCACTGAGCAAACCTGTCAATGGCCCAGGCGCTCCACGAAGCCCCACCGCGACCGGCGCTCCGCGGCGCGCTTGCGCCGGGCGGCGGCTTGGGATGTAATGGGATCTTGAAGGCGCACCACCGCGGGACGACACCATGATGAACAAGCTCCCCATCCTCTCCCTGGCCTCGGCGCTCCTGGCCATCCTCGCCGCCTGCGGCGACGATCAGCGCTTCGCCGTCATCGGCGGCTGCGAGATCCGCCCTGGGACCATCTGCCTGGAGGCCAACCTCGCCGGCGCCAACCTGACCGGCGCGCAGCTCGACGACGCCGATCTGAGGCGCGCGAACCTGTCCGGCGCCCTCCTGACCGACGCCAGCCTGCGGAGCACGGATCTGCGCGGCGCCAACATCTCGGGGGCGAACCTGGTCGGGGCGGATATGGCCGGCTCGGAGATCGACGACCTCCGCTTCGACGGCACGGAGCGCTGGGGCAACACGCGCTGCCCGAACGGCTCGAACAGCGACCAGAACGAAAGCCGCTCCTGCATCCCCCCCCGCGCCCAGGACCAGCCCCCGCCCTGAACCCGACCGCCCCCCCACGCACTCCACCCCCTGACCCGGACGCTCGCAAATCCGCGCGCACTCCATTAATGTTGGGCCTCGGCTGGGGGATCGCCCCGGTCGAGCCTTGATCCGCGGGCCTGCCCTCAGGGCGCAGGCCAGGAGCACGAGTCCGATGCGCATCCCCAACCTCTGGTTTTCGCTCATTATTTTCGCGGTGGCCCTCGCGACCGGCTGCGGGACCGGCGGCGATCCGGCCATCATCGAGGTCACGCGCATCGCCAGCACCACCGACACCGTCGGCCCCTACGAGGTCCGCGCCACGGTCGTCGACGACGGGCGGATCGACGCGGTCACGCTCTTCGTCCAGATCAAGCCGGGCGACGAGGCCTTCACCGCCACGGCGATGCGCCCGCTGGCCGGCGACGTCTTCCGCGCCACGATCCCGGGGCAGCCCACCGGCACCCAGATCGCCTATTACGTCCAGGCCGTCGACAACGGCGGCCGCAAGGTCACCTTCCCCGAGGACGCCCCCGCCTCGGCGCTGGCCTTCAGCATCATGGGCCAGGTCCAGGACGAGGCCGACGTGGGCGACAACAGCCCGGACGTCTACCTCGACATCCCGCCCGAGGACAGCGGCATCGTGGTGCCGGACACGGGCTTCGAGGACGCCGAGCAGGACGTCCCGATCTTCGACGAGTGCTTCGTCTCCTTCGCCTTCCCCTTCGAGGGCACGACGCTGACGGACCGCAATGACAACGACCCGATGCGGCCCGGCTTGCAGATCAACATCTCGGCGGACATCGGGGAGTACCCGCCGGGCGCGAGGGCGATCCTCCGCATCAGCGACGGGCGAGAGGTGGTCCAGGACAGGCTCGTCGGCGGCCGGGTCGTCTTCCCTGGCGTCACGCTGCCGGAGGGTCGGGTCTTGCTGGAGATCACGATCCCGGAGGCGAACAACGGCTGCTCGGACTCGGTCGGGATCGAGGTCGACTCCAACCCCCTCGACAGCGACGGCGACTCGATCCCCGATGATCTCGACAACTGCCCTCTGGTCCCCAACCCCGATCAGGCCGACCTGGATCGGGACGGCCTCGGCGACGCCTGCGACGACGACCTGGACGGCGACAGGATCGGCAATGCCCTGGACAACTGCCCCTTCCTGGCCAACCCCGATCAGGCCGACCTCGACCGCGACGGCGAGGGCGACGCCTGCGAGCGGGACATCGACGGGGACGGGGTGCTGGACGCGCAGGACAACTGCCCCAGGTCCCCGAACCGGGATCAGGCCGACCTCGACGGGGACGACCTGGGCGACGTCTGCGACGGGGATGACGACGAGGACGGGCTCAACGACGTGATCGACAACTGCCCGAGGGCGGCCAACCCCGATCAGGCCGACACCGACGGCGACGGCCAGGGCGACCTGTGCGACGGGGACATCGACGACGACGGGGTGCCCAACGCGCGCGACAACTGCCCCGCCGTCGTCAACCCCGACCAGCGCGACATGGACGGGGACGGCCAGGGCGACGCCTGCGACGGCCAGACGGACTGCAGCACCGACGCCGAGTGCGGCCCGGGCGCGATCTGCAACCAGAACACCTGCGTGCCCTTGACCCCCTGCGCCTCGACCATCGACTGCGAGGTGGGCTTCCTGTGCCGCGAGGGGCAGTGTCTGCCGGCCACGCGGCTGCCGAGCAACTCCTGCGAGGACGGCGAGGATTGCGGCGAGGGGCTGGTGTGCTCCTTCAACCTGTGCACCCCGGAGCGGTGCTTTGACGCGGACGACTGCCCGCAGAACCAGCGCTGCTTCTCGGGCGAGTGCATCGACGAGGACTTCCCGCTGCCGGAAAGCTGCCGCCAGGATGAGGACTGCGGGGAGGGCCGGCAGTGCGTCGCGAACCTGTGCGTGGTGCGCCAGTGCGACACGGATCAAGATTGCGGCGGCGGGGACAGCTGCATCAGGGGCTTCTGCGTCCCCTTCGACCCGCCCTTCCCCATCGACGAGTGCAATGACGACTCGGACTGCAGCGGCTTCTTCAGCCGGTGCTTCCTGGGCATCTGCGCGCCCGACCTGCCCTTCATCCCCGACGAGTGCTTCGACGACCGGGACTGCGCGGAGGACGAGACCTGCATCGTCGCGGTCTGCTTCCCGGCGCAATGCCGGCTCAGGGAGGACTGCGCCGAGGGCGAGGACTGCCGCTTTGGCTTCTGCGTGCCGGAGGATCTGCCGCCGCCGGTGCCTGGGACCTGCGTGACGGATGCGGAGTGCCCGGAGGGGTCGAGCTGCTTCTTTACGATCTGCATCCCCGACAGCGTCCCTTTGCCGAGGCCCTGCGATGAGGACGCCGACTGCCCCAACAACCAGTGCACCTTCGGCTTCTGCCTGCCCTTCTAGGGCGGCGCTGGCCCTCACGGACGCGCCGATCCAGGCGCCGATCCATCCTCCTGTGAGCCCCCCATGCCCCAGCGCCGCCGAGGCCCCCACGATCCGCTCATCCTCCCCCTCTCGGACGACGCCCGCGCGACCCGCGCGCTGCTGGGCGGCAAGGGCGCGGCGCTCGGGGCGCTGACCCGCGCCGGGCTGCCGGTGCCGGAGGGCTTCGTGGTCACGACGCGGGCCTACCGGATGGCGCTCGGCGCGGCGCTGGTGGGCATCCGCGACAGCCGCAGCGCCCAAGGGGCGATCCTGGCCTTGACCTTGCCCGAGGATCTGCTGCGGGAGCTGCGCGCGGCCTTCGAGGGGCTCGGCGGCGATGGCGTCGCGCTCGCGGTGCGCTCCAGCGCCATGGACGAGGACGGCCAGACGCTCTCCTTCGCGGGCCAGCAGAAGAGCTTCCTGGGGGTGCGGGGCTTCGAGGCGCTCTGCGACAGGCTGCGCGAGGTCTGGGCCTCGCTCTTTGGCGCCGAGGCGCTCATCTATCGGAGCGAGGCCAGCCTGGAGGCCGCCCCGCCGCTGATGGCGGTGGTGGTCCAGCGCCTCGTCCACGCGCGCAGCGCCGGGGTCTGCTTCACCATCAACCCGATCAGCGGCGCGCGCCAGGAGATGGTCGTCTCGGCCGCGCCCGGGCTGGGCGAGACGGTGGTTTCTGGAGGCGCGGCGGACACTTACTACGTGCGCCGCGCCGACGGTCGGGCGCTCAGGCGAGAGATCGCCCGCAAGCCGAGCCGCCTCGTGGCCGGCGCGCAGGGGGTGAAGAGCGAGTCGGTCGAGGCGCGCGACGCGCCTTGCCTGGACGACGCGGAGCTGGCCCGCGTCACGCAGATCTGCAGCCAGATCGAGTCCCAGCAGGGCTCGCCCCAGGACATCGAGTGGGCCTTTGACGAGGAGGGGGGGCTGTGGATCCTCCAGGCCAGGCCCATCACGACGGGCAAGGCGTCGCTGCCGGGATCGCGGGGCGGGACCTCCTTCTGGACGAACACGAACGTCGGCGAGGCGCTGCCTGGGGTGGGCACGCCGATGACGTGGTCGATCATCAGGGGGTTCAGCCGCAGGGGCTTCGAGGCGGCCTTCGGGGCGCTGGGGCTGGACGTGCCGGAGTCCTACGAGCTGGTGGGGTCTTTTCACGGCAGGGTCTTCCTGAACATCACACAGTTCGCCAGCGTCATCACCCAGATCCCGTGGATGAAGCCCGAGACGATCCTGAAGCTGGCCGGCGGCCCCGCCGTCGAGCAGATCGAGGGCGGCTATGAGCAGCACTCGTCGCGCAGCTTCCTGCTGAGGCTGCCGCTGACGATCCCGCGCATGATCGGCTCGCAGCTCACCCTGCCCTTCGCGGGCCGGCAGTGGGCCAGGCGCTTCCGCAAGCGGCGCGACGGCTTCTTCGCGAGGCCGATCGGGGCGATCTCGCCGGCCGCGCTGCTGGAGGTGCTCAAGGAGGTCGACGATCTCTTTGACCGCACGGGGCTGATCATGATCGCCTGCTCCAGCAACTTCCTGTCGAGCTACGTCGCGACCCACGAGCTGCTGGGGCGCTGGGGCGGCCCGGAGGCCGCCGCCCGCGAGCAGCAGCTCTTTGCGGGGCTCGACGGGGTCCGCAGCGCCGAGCCCGGCCTGGAGCTGCTCAGGATGGCCCACCACATCAAGGGCCACCCGCGCCTGGAGGGCTACTTCGTCGACACCAGCGCGGCCGACATCGTCGCGCAGCTCGACCGGATGATCGCCATCCCGGGCGGCGCGGCCCTCAGGCGCGACCTGGACGCCTTCTTGCGCGAGTACGGCCACAGGGCCCCGCGCGAGGCCGAGATCGCCACGCCGCGCTGGCGCGAGGACCCCACCTTCATCATCGACACGCTGCGCACCTACCTCCAGGCCCCCTACCTGCCCTCGCCCGAGGAGATCCTGCGCGAGCAGCTCCACCAGCGCCGCGAGACGACCGAGGCGATCAGGCGCCACTTCACCACGGGCCTGGGGTTGATCTTCCGCCAGGTGCTCGGCTGGAGCCAGCAGAACGCGCGGCTGCGCGAGGAGCTCAGGGCCTGCGTCGTGGACACGCTGGCGATGTACCGCCACGCCTTCCTGGAGATCGGCCGCAGGCTGGCCTCCGAGGGCGCGCTGGGCGATCCCGAGGACGTCTTCTTCCTGACCAGCCAGGAGGCCCGCGGTTTTCTGTCCGGCGACAGCGCCGACGACTTCGCCTTGCGGGTGATCGCGCGCCGGGCCGCCTTCGAGGCCTTCGAGGCCATCCCTGATCCTCCGGACAACTTCATGCTCATCGACGGCGTGATCGTGACCACCGAGCAGGAGCCCGTCGAGGGCCGCGACACCATCGAGGGGCTGCCCGGCTCGTCGGGCCGGGTCACGGGGCCGGCGCGGGTCGTCATCGACCCGAGCGCGCCGGGGTCGACGCTGAGGCCCGGCGAGATCCTGGTCGCGCCGCTGACGGACGTGGGCTGGACGCCCCTCTTCCTGGCCGCCTCGGGGGTGGTGATGGACAAGGGCGGGCCGCTGTCGCACTCCTGCATCGTCGCCCGCGAGTTCGGCATCCCCGCGGTCGTCAACGCCCGCCGCGCCACCGAGCGCATCAAGACCGGCGACATCATCACCCTTGACGGCGACGCCGGCCTCGTCTATCTGCCCAAGAGGCCCTGAGACGATCCCGAGACACGAGGCGCCGCCCGGCCAGGCGGATAAGGAGACCCCATGACCTTGACACCCAACGACCTGATCGGGCGCGCCGCGCCGCTGGCCCTGGCGCTCTGCCTGAGCGCCTGCGCCTCGTCCGCCCCCATCCTGCCCCGCGACCAGAGCGGCGTCATCAGCCTGGGCGAGTACCTCGATCAGGTCGACACCTTCATCCAGGACGCCCACTGCCTCAAGTACGACGACCACGGCGAGCCGGTCCTGGCCCAGTGCCCCGCCTCCCTGGCCGCCCTCGTCAAGCGCCCCACCGAGGTCAAGCTCTCGGGCCAGGCCGTCGAGCACAACCGGGGCTTCTTCGCCGCCGACCTGGGCGTGAAGGACTTCGCGCCGCTGGCCTCCACGGGCTACATCTACCTGCACGACACGCTCGTCTTCGGCGGCGCCCGGTACACCCTGGGCAAGTTCGAGGACATGAGCCCTCGCAACCAGCGCGACCTCCGGGTGCTGTGCGACACCCCCGCCAACGAGCGCCCCTGGGTCGGCGTCGTCGAGGAGATCTTCGTCGGCTGCGCCTACCGCCAGATCCAGAAGGCCAGCGACGCGAAGGACGAGATCGCCCTGTCCACCACCTTCGAGCGCGAGATGAGCGCCGGCGCCGGCACCTTCCTCGTCCGCGACCCCGAGGCCCCCTGGACTCACGAGGGCCGGACCTGCGATCAAAAGGTCGCCGTCGGCGCCCGCATCACCCTCGTCGAGGACCTGTGCCGGGACCACACCCGCCCGCTGGCCCCTCAACCCTGCGAGATCGCGCTGGACAGCCAGCCGGGCAAGCAGTTCATCGACAGCGAGGGCCTCAAGATCCAGCGCAGCTGCGACAGCCTCCTGGGCAGCCAGCGCGCCCTGATCACCACCACCCTCAAGCCCTCCATCTCCGCCGTCGCCAGCCAGTTCAAGCGCAATGACGCCAGCAATGACCCCCGCACCATCGAGCTCGAGGTCGTCACCGTCGGCGACTGGAAGCCGCTGGCCAGCAAGAGCTGGTCGTGGAACGGTCAGGACGCGAGCGGCGACAAGGACACCCGCTTCGAAGAGGACGCCCTCTACGGCGGCAACCTCCAGTTCGAGGTCCCCGTCCAGGCCGACACCGGCGAGTTCTCCTTCCAACTGCGGATCAAGACCTGCACCTGGGGCAAGCAGGCCTCCTGCTCCATCTCAAGGACCCAGCCCTTCAAGATCGAGCCCATCGCCGCCCAGCCCGCCCCCTGATCCCACGCCCAGCAGCAAGAAAAAAAGAACCCGCCTTGGAGGATGGCTCGTACCATCCTCCGAGGCGGGTTGTTGTCCTCTGCCCGCTTGAACGTCAGGACCCCTGAAGAGAAAAACAAACCCATAGGGTTTGTTTGTGCCGGTCAACCTCCTCTTCAGGAGGTGCCAGAATCCCCACCAGGCCGTCCGCCTTGATAAATAATCGCCACCCACGGATATAGCACGGCGCCATCCTGAACACAACTCTTCTCAAGGGCGCTTCGCCACATCGAATAAGGATGCGCCCGGCCCTCGCCAGGTTCACTCCTCCTCCGAAAAAAACAGCCCGACCTCGTAGACCGGCCCCGGATCGACCTCCGGCAGCTCGATCAACGCCCTGAGCGCCGCCTCGCGCTGCCTGGGCGCCAGCAGGCTCTCGCGCAGATCCGCCGCCACGACCTCCGCCTCCACCCCCGTAGGCAGACCCCCATCGACCGCCTCAAGCCTCGCCAGCGCCGCGTCGACCGGGTGCACCACGCCCAGCGAGCGCGACCGCAGCAGCCACACGAGGCGAAGCTCAGGATCGGCCACAAGCCCCTCCCTCAACGCCCTCAGCTCACCGCGCTGGCCCTCGCCGCAACGCCCCAGCGCCTCGTCCAGCAGCACCAGCAACGCGGCCGCGCCATCCCCAGCGCGCGCCCCGAGATCGTCATAAACGTTCACCGCGGCTCCCCCCCTCTTCCCGCCGCGCGCCCCAGCGCGACCACCAGCCGCTCAAAGGCCTCCGACTGACCCACGACCAGCGACGCCTCCGCCGCCAACGCCCGCGCCTCCGCGATCCTCCCCGCCCCAAGGCGCCTGGCCGACAAGGCCGCCTGCGCCTCCCCCAGCAACCTCGGCGCCGTCGGGTGCTCCGGATCAAGCGCCAGCGCCGCCTCCACGTGCCCCAGGGCGACCTCCGGCTCCCTGCTCCCGTAGGCCGCCAACAGCAGCGCCTCCACCAGCACACCCCGGAAGCCCACATCCCCCTCCCACATCGCCGAACGCGCACCGCACCACCGCGCGCTCTCCTCCAGCGCCTCCCCCACCGACGACAACCCCCCCTCATCACCCCGCAGGGACAGCGACCACGCCGCCCTCACCCCCACCTCCACGCAGCGCCTCCTCAAGAGCCACGCCTCAGGCTCGACCCCCAGGCCCATCACGGCCAGCTCCAGCGCCGCCTCCTCGCCACCCCCGACCCCACGCGAGATCGCCGCGTCCTCCACCGCCTTGATCTGCGCCAACAACCCCCCCACGCACCTCCCGCGCCAGCGCTCCCCCTCCTCCTCACCCCCCCACCAACGCACCACCAGCCCCCAATGCATCAAGGCCCGATCCCAATCCCGCGCCTCCAACGCCTCGACCGCGCCACGCCCCTGCGCCTCCAACAACGCCCGCCACACGCCCGCCCGCGCCCGCCCAAGCGCCCCGATCCCCACCCCGGCCTGCCCCGCCAGCAGACCCTCCAGACCCCCATCATCGCCCAACACCCGCTCATGAAGCCCCATCGCCCGCGACAACCAACGCCCCCCTCCCTCCACATCCCCCATCCCCAGCGCCGACCACCCCCAACCCTCGAAGATGACCGCGCTCGCCCTCCCCACCAACACCTCTTCCTCACATATTATATTCCATAAAACCCATAAACCCCATAAATCATCGCCAGCACCCAACGCTGCCTCCAGCGCACCGCGCCATCGCTCCGAAGACACCAGCGCCGCCAGCGCCCCAAGACCCTCCAGCCTGTCGCAAGCCCGACCGGGATCCAGCCCCTCACCCTTCAACCCCGCCAGCACACGACCCAGAAGCTCGACGACCTCCAACGCCGCCATCACCTCCAACAGCTCCTCCCCCTCCATCTCCCCCGGCCCGCTCCCCATCCCACACCCTCTTGTGCTATCCTCACCCGCACAGAAACACCTGAACAAGAAGTGCCCATGCCCAACGCCAGAATCCAGAACCAGCCCCGCCCCTTCAACCTCCACTACGAACGCACCGGGCGCGGCGAACCCCTCCTGCTCATCCGCGGCCTCGGGCGATCCTCGCGCTTCTGGGGCCGCATCTTCAACGACCTCGGCCGCGAGTTCGACGTCATCGCCTTCGACAACCGCGGCATCGGACGCTCACAAGCTCCCCTGAGCCTCTACTCCACCGCCACCCTCGCCCGAGACTGCGTCGGCCTCCTCGACGCCCTCAACCTCCCCCGCGTCCACGTCTTCGGCATGAGCCTCGGCGGCATGATCGCCCAGGAGCTCGCCCTCCTTCACCGCGATCGCGTCGGCCGCCTCATCCTCGGCTGCACCACCCCTGGCGGCCTCCACGCCCTCCGCCCCCCCTCCGACGTCGCCGCGAACATGCTCCGCAACGCCACCCTCCCCCTCGAAGCCCGCAACCGCCGCATCGCCGAACACATCCTCTCCGAGGACTTCATCCGCCAGAACCCCCAGATCCTCGACCAGTGGCTCGCCTGGTTCCAACAAGAACCCCTCCGCAAGCGCGACCTCCTCAGACAGCTCGCCGCCGCCGCCAGCCACGACACCTGGGAGAGACTCCCGCACCTCAAGCCCGCGACGCTGGCCCTGACCGGCGACGCCGACAAGCTCATCCCCTGCCAGAACTCGCGACTGCTGGCCGAACGCATCCCCGATGCCAGAGCTCACTTCATCAAGGGCGCAGGACACGACTTCACGACGGAGCGCCCCGAAGAGGCGCTGGAGATCATCGTCGACTTTCTGTTGCGCGCCTGACCTCGCGCGCTCGGGTGGCCAGCTTGTACGCGTCGACCGAGGCCGCCACGTTGGCCAGCCCCAGACCGCACCCCAGCAACATCGACACCACCATGATCACCGCGCCGCGGCCCATCTCGCCCAGGTAGACCTGCCCCGCGCCGGGTATCACCCCGCTCAACAGCGCCGCCAGCGCCGGATCGCCCGACTCCACCGTCTCCGGCGTGGAGACCTCGTCCAGCAGCGCCATCGACGCCCAGATGAAGAAGACCGTCGCCCACACCAGCAACACCCCGCCGAGCACCAGCGTCCCCGCCATGTCCGAGCCGCTGTTCTCCGTAAAGAGCAACACGCTGGCGTTGAGCAGCACGAAGGGCGACACCCCGAAGAGCACCAGGCTCTCCTTGGCCGACAGCCCCAGCACCAGCACCATCGCCGCCCACACCCCCAACATCACCCCGCCCGGCAAGAGCCGGCGAGGCGCCGTGCGAACGACGATCAACAAGGGCGGCACGAAGACGAGGGACCAGCCGATCAGCAGACAGAAGGGGATCGCGTCCTCGTCCTGAAAGAAGACCATCGGCCACATGAACATGAAGGTCGACACATAGATGAAGGTCGACACCGACGGAAAGGCGGCCCGCATCGGGCTCTCGGCCACGAGACTGTAGAAGACCCCCACGGCCCCCACGAAGGTCAGCCCCACCACCATCGCCACGCACGACCCCACCGCCCCGAGCAAGGGCAGATCCTCGTCCATCAAGCCCGCCGCCAGGCCCGCCGGCAACACCCAGGCCGAAAAACACAAGGCCAGCCGCCACACCGCCGACAGCTTCCCCGAGACGATCTCCCACGGGCTCATGTAGGTCAGCTTGAGCAGATCCAGCGTCTGCTCTCGCTTCTCCTGCGCGAAGACGCTCGACCCTATCGCCAGACTGAAGATGCACGCCGTGAAGAACACGAAGTTGAGCCCGATCAAGAAGATCTCGGCCGCCTCCGATTCGTTCGTGGTCACCCCGAGCACCACCCCGCTGACGATCCCCAGCGCCGCGCAAGCCCCAAGCTGGTGCCACGGCCGACCCTTGCGGACCCACTCGCGCCACGCCACCGGGTTGCCCCAGACCCCCGCGGCCCGAGACGCCGTCGGCACGATCGCAGCCCCGTCCCGGCGCTGGCTCAAGCTCCGGCTGCCGCGCACCCCCCGCCGCAGGAGCAGCGCCGAGGCCACCACCCCCAGCCCGCCAAGCCCGAAGTTCACCGCCGCCGCGATCCACCACGAGGCCCCGATCGTCAGCGGCTCGACCACCGCGAAGGTCAGCGCCAGCGGCCCATGCCAGAAGTAGAACCAGCTCGGATCCACGAGGAACAGAAAGAACAACGACACCAGCATCAGCACGAGCAGCGTGTAGGTCGCCGTCGCCGCGCCCACCGGCGACTGCGACGCCAGCGACGAGGCCGACATCGACACCCCCAGGAACATCGCCGCCGTGGCCATCGTCAACGTAAAGACCCGCACCACGTCCATCGGCTCGACGCCCCCGAGCAGCGCCGCGAAGAAGAGCACCGGCACATTGCTGGAGACGACCAGCGCGATGAGCCCGAGCCGTGAGGCGAACTTGCCAAACGCGATCTGCCCATAGCTCAGGTGCGTCAACAAGAGCAGCTGCAGCGACCCCTCGGCCCGCTCGTCCACGATGGCGCCGGCCCCGATCAAGGGCACCAGCAACACCACCAGCCCGTACTGCACGAAGGCGAAGGTCCGAAAGAGCACCTGGCCCAGGTCCGGCGAGTGGCTGATCGGCTGGTTCAACCCCGTCATGAATGAGTCCCAGGCCACCACCACGATCACGAAGAAGAGCAGCCCCACGTAGGCCGTCCTCATCCCGAAGTGGCCCACGGTCCTGACCCGCTCAAAAAACTCCCGGCGCAGCAACGCCGCCAGCGGCCTCATTCCCCACCCTCGTCGTCGCCCAACCCGAGATCCTGGGTCAAATGCAAGAAGATCTCCTCCAACGACGGGTTGACCGGCTCCAGGTACTCCATCGCAAAGCCACCCCGGTACAACACCCCCACCACGTCCGAAGGCGCCAGCGCCACCGACCCGGGCGTCACCTTGATCAAGCTCCGCTCCTCGACGATCACCTCCACCCCGAAGGCCTCCCGCAGCACCAGCACCGCCCTCCCGGTCGCCCCCTCCTCATGCTCGCCCTCCGGGTCGCCAGCCTCGCCGACTCTGACGTGGATGCGCGGCGGCGCCACCTGCCCGGCCACCTCGTCGATGGTCCCACAGGCCCGTAACTTACCCCGCGCGATGATCCCCACCCGGTTGCAGAGGTGGGACAGCTCCGGCAGGATGTGGCTCGACAGGATGATCGTCTTGCCCATCCCAGACAGCTCCTTGAGGATCTCGCGGACCTCGACCCGCGCCCTCGGATCGAGGCCGCTGGCCGGCTCGTCCAGGATCAACACCTGGGGATCGTGGACCAGCGCGCGCGCCAGCCCCAGCCGCTGCTGCATCCCCCGCGAGAGCGCACCGACGGTCTCCTCGGCCTTGGAGCTCAGATCCACCAGATCCAGCAGATCCGCCACGACCTTCGCCCGCGCCGATCCAGGCACCTTGTACGCCGCCGCGAAGAAGGCCAGGTACTCCGCCACCCGCATCTCGCGGTAGACCCCGAAGAAGTCCGGCATGTAGCCCACGAGGGCCCGCACCTTCTGCGGATCCTTGACCACGTCCACGCCGCCGACCCAGGCCTGCCCCTCGCTCGGCGACAGCAAGGTCGCCAGGATCTTCATCGTCGTGGTCTTGCCCGCGCCGTTCGGGCCGATGAACCCGAAGAGATCACCCTTGTCGAGCTTCAGATCGAGGTTGTCGAGCGCCAGAAAGCCCCCGTACCACTTCGTCAACCCCTTCGTCTCGATCATCGAGCCCCCCTCTTAAAAAACAAAGCGCACCAGCCCACGGGTCACCTCCGACTCAGCCCCTCGACGCGGGATCTTCACCCCCATCGCGGCCTCGACGTCCACCTGACAGGTCAAGTCACCCCGCATCGATCCCAGGCCAAAGGAGGGCAGCGCGTTGATCGAATGCCGCACGACGTTCTCCTCGATCTCCCACCCCTCAAGCACCTCATCGATCGACCGGGCATAGGTGAGCTCCTGCACCGAACGCCCTCCCCCCGGGACATCGAAGAGCTTCTCCGAGGTCCACAAGGATCCCGATCGCAGCCAGCAGCGCCTCAACGGCACGTCGAGCAGGTTCATGATCGTGATCGTCAAGGCCATCCCCCCTCCTTCAGGCTCCTCCTCGACGATCTCCAGGCGCACGGGCACCCGCGCGTCGCGGAGCATCGAGGTCGACTCGATCGGCATCATCGCGTAGGCCGGCGCCACCACCTCCACATCTGGCCCCTGGCCCACCAGCGTCTGCGAGATCGTCGCCATCGTCGTCATGTCGTAGCGCCGACCGCCCAGCCACACGTCCTCCCCGGGTCTCGACGGCGACAGGGTCATCCGCTGCCTCGTCGTGGGGAAAAACCCATCAAGAACAAACAGATCCAACACACCACCCGCAGGCCGCGGCGACGCCTGGGCGCCATCCGGGCTGGCCCCGCCGCCCTTGGCCGCCTCGACGCCATCAGGGCGCTGGGGATCGGGCTCGTCGACGTCATCGTCAGGGGCCTGGCCGTCCGGCTCGGGGGTGAAGGTGCGCTCGGGGTTGAAGCGGGGGGCGTTTGAGCGGATGGCTTCGCCGGGCAGGTGCCACGTGACGACGCCGAAGCGGGCTTCAAAGGAGCCGCTGTCGACGGACTGGGACATGGCCAGCCAGGCCAGGGCGGAGAAGAGGGCGATGGTGGCGGGGTAGGTGAAGGAGGTCCACTCAAGGCGCCGAAGCTTGCGGAGCACGAGGTAGTCCACGGGGCCGATGATCAGGATGTAGAGCGTCAGCACGAGCAGCAGCCCGATGATGTTGATGTCGAGCTTGGGTTCGTCTTCGTGGACGACGTCCCAGGCCTTCTGCCGGTCCAGGCCGCCGGCGCGGTCGAGCAGCCACGACTCCCAGTGTTGAAGCTCGGGCGTGCGGCCGGTGCGCTCGGGGCTGGCGCGCCAGAGGGTCACGCGCCCGTCGCCGTAGGACCAGCTCCAGGTCAACGGATCGTCGGCGTTGGAGGACTCCGGGCCGGGGTGCGCGCCGGGCCGGGGCTTGGCGGCGAGCACCATGAGCCGCTGCGGCAGATCGACGAGGCCCTCTGGATTGGCGCTGCCGAAGCTGACGCCGGGGCCGAGGAGGGCGCCGATGGACGAGGGCGAGTCGATCCCCACGAGCCCCGTCACCTCGGCGGGCAGCAGGGGGCCGAGGCGGCTGCCCGCCACGGCCTTCCAGCCCTCGTCCATGGCGACGACGAGGTGGCCGCCGCGCACGAGCCAGGACTCCAGGGCCTCGAACTGGGCCGGGGAGAGCTTGTCGAGGCGCGGGTGGAGCCAGATCAGGGCGCTCAGGGGGTGGTAGCCGAGCCAGGTCTCCGGGAGCATGTCCGGGCTCGTCCTGGCGATACGCGCGCCCGCCCGCTCGAAGTCGAAGTCCATCGAGCCGTCGCCGTCGAGGTCCTTGAGCAGATCCTCCTTGAGGCCCGGCGGCCGCTTGTCGACGAAGGCGACGAGCCTGGCTGAGTCGTAGAGGCTGGAGACGGAGGGGGTGACCTTGCCGAGCTGCTCTCCGGTGTCGATGTCGCGGGCCACCACGGTCCAGCCGCCGTAGCGGGGCACGGGCATCGAGAGCTGGAGGCGCTTGCGGCCCCCCGAGGCGAGGTCGACCTGAAGGACGCGGGTGGAGGTGGTGGAGCGGGCGGACACCTCGACGCGGCGGTCAGGGCCTCGGTTCTCCATCTCGACGTGGGTCGTCGCGAAGAGCCCTGGCTTGTAATAGCCGCCAAAGGCCACCTCGGCGTCCATCACGAAGGCGCGGGCCGCCTTCGGCTCCTCCTGGGCGTCGGCGACCTGCGGGTGGATCGCCGCGATCAGGGCCAGGCCGGGCGCGAGGAGCAGCAGGAGGGGCGCGCTCAGGCCCCTGCGACCCGATCGCGCGGGACTTGACTCTGCCTTCAGACGCGGTGGTTCTGGGGACAAGCGGGCTCCCTCGGCGGGGGTCTCGTGGCGACCTCAAGGTTTAACCGAAGATGGCCCGCGACGCACGACTGTTGTCTGGAGACGCTGAAGGTTCTAGGGTGTAGGTCCGCCTCTGGATATGGGATGAGCCCACGGGGCGTGGCTGGCACAACTCCAAGGAGGCGCCGTGTTCTTCCTCAAGCATTCTTTGACGTCCCTCCTCGTGCTCCTGGTCGCCTCGGCGCTGGGCTGCTCGGACCCCAAGGACGACGCGCCGCTGGGCACGCCCGGCCTGCCGGAGAACAACGACGCCCCCGACGCGCAGATCAACGAGGACACCGGCGGCGTCACCCCGGAGCCGGACGCCGGCGCCGAGGACGTCGCCCCGGATCTGCCGCCCGATCCCGAGGACGTCGCCGAGAACACCGACGTCGAGACCCCCGAGGAGGGCGACGTGCCCCTCGATCAGGACGTCGACCCGGGCGAACCCGGCGGGGAGTGCGATCCCTTCGCGCAGGACTGCCCCGAGGGCGATCCGCCGCGGCAATGCAGCCCCATCCAGGGGACCCCGACCTGCGTGACCCAGCCGCCGGTCCCCCTGGCCGTCGACGAGGCCTGCATGGGCGGCGACTGCGGCCCCGGCTTGACCTGCATCACGTGGTCGGACGGGCGCGGGCAGATCTGCACGCAGATGTGCCCCCCGGGCGACCCGGCCCTCTGCGCCGAGGGCTACGAGTGCTCGGCCTTCATCCGGAGCAACCCGGCCATCGGCCTGTGCAGGCCCTCTCGACAGGCTTGCGACATCTACGCGCAGGATTGCGCCGAGGAGGGCTTCGCCTGCACCTTCGGCTTTGACCCGGCCACCGAAGCTCCCATCTTCGTGTGCGAGCCCGAGGGGCCCAACGATCAGGGCGAGGTCTGCTCCGGCGGCAATGGCCGCTGCAAGGCGGGCCTGGTGTGCATTCGCGACGATCCGAACACCTCCACTTGCCACAAGGTCTGCCAGAGCAACGAGGAGTGCGACCTTGAGGGGCAGTCCTGCATCGGCCGCTCGACGACCTGGCAGGTCACCTTCTGTCGCGAGTAGAACCCAATCAAGACGGCAGCTTACAACACAATGGCGGCAAGGCGCGGGCCGCCGGCCGTCGAAGGCCGGGGGGGAGGGGCGCCGAGGCCCTCTATTGACGCTCACGGGCTCGCCCGCTACAACAAGAGGGCGGCGTTGATCCCGTCATCACCGCATTCTCTGGGAAAACGGCCTGTTGGAGTTCGGACCATGAAGAGCGTGTGGCGACTCGCCTCCATCCTGACAATGGCGCTGCTCTGCGCCACGACCGCTCTGGGCTGCGCCGACAAGGCTCCTCCCGCAGAGGGGAGCGCGAACAACACGAACAACAACGACCCGGGCCCCGAGGGTCAGCCCGAGGCGACCCCGGAAGGCCAGCCCGAGGGCACCCCGGAGGGCGAGCCCGAGGGCAACCCCGAGGGTCAGCCCGAGGGCAACCCCGAGGGTCAGCCCGAGGGCAACCCGGAAGGTCAGCCCGAGGGCGAGCCCGAGCCCATGGATGAGTGCGGCGACGGCATCTGTCAGGATTCGGAGAGCGAGGAGAGCTGCGCGCTCGACTGCGATCTGGGGCCCTACTGCGACCCGAACAACGTCGAGCTGTGCGACGACAACATCGACAACGACTGCGACGCCCAGGTCGACGAGGGCTGCACCTGCACGGTGGCCGAGAAGCCCTGCTACAGCGGCGACCCCCGCGACCTGGAGGGGGGCAGCTCCTGCCGGGCCGGGACCCAGCTCTGCGAGCGGGAGTTCTACGGGGTCTGCATGAACGAGGTGCTGCCCTCCGAGGAGGTGTGCGACGGGGTGGACAACGACTGCGACGACGAGGTGGACGAGATCGAGGGGTGCAACAACACGCCCCCGCTGGCCATCTGCCCGCCGGATCAGACCGGCCCGACGCTGGCCTTCTACGAGATCGTGGGCGGCTACGAGGACGCCGACGGCGACGCGATGGTCCGCTCGGTCTGGTCGCTGCTCGACAAGCCCGTCGGCTCGACGGCGCGCCCGACGCCGGCCAACCAGCTCACCACCGAGATCTTCGCGGACGTCCAGGGCATCTACCTCTTCCAACTCGAGGTCGAGGACAACAGAGGCGGCATCGGCCGGTGCGTCACGACCGTCGTGACCAACTCCCAGGACCAGCTGCGCATCGAGATGGTCTGGAACGTCGGGGCCAACAACGATCGCTCCGACGTCGACCTGCACCTGATCAAGACCCCCGGCGCCCGCTACTTCGCCAACGGCCCGCGCGGCGACGACTGCTTCTGGGAGAACTGCCGCCTCTGCACCGAGAGCTACAACCAGGCCCCCGAGACCTACGAGGCCAACTGCCGACAGCAGATCGCCGACTTCAACAACGACCCCAACATCGCGCCCCCCCCCCAGGTCGAGTGGTTCTCCCCCCTGGACGACAACGATCCTCGCCTGGACCTCGACGACGTCGAGGGCAACGGCCCCGAGAACATCAACGTCAGGAGCCCGCTCAACGGCACCTACCGGCTGGGCGTCCACTACTGGGCCGACGACGGCTTCGGCGACAGCACCGTCTCGCTGCGGATCTTCTGCCGCGGGCAGCTCGCCCGCGAGTTCGAGCCGGTGGTCCTGCGCGAGAAGCCCGGCGCGGACGGCGGCCCCGACACCGAGTTCTGGGAGGTCGCTGACATCGTCTGGACCTCGAACGGCTGCCAGATCCGCGATTTCGGCGCCGTGGGCTGCCGCGAGATCTGCACCCGCCGCGAGGTTGACACCAACCTCGGTTGCCCCGACAACATGAGCCGCGGACAAGTCTGCCAGTGACCGCGCACAGGTCCACCCCCACCACCCGGCCCATGAACTCAAACACCCGCTCCAAATTGATCGTCATCGCCGCGTCGCTGCTCCTGACGGCGAGCGCCTGCAAGGAGGACAACGCCTTCTTCAACCCCGACCTGCTCCCCGCAGGCGAGGTGTGCTTCGAAGGCCGCGAGACCCTTCAGGAGGTGACCACCTTCCAGGACCCGGCGCAGCTCGACGTCCTGATCGTCGTCAGCACCGCCCCGGGCACCGAGGCCATCCAGCAGCGCCTCGCCGCCGCCGTCCCCCGCTTCATATCGTTGATGCGCGCCCGCGAGCTGGACTTCCAGCTCGGCGTCATCACGGGCGACGCCGGCGATCCGGCCTCCATCGGCGCCCTCAAGGCCGGCGGCCAGGGCATCTCCGGCTGCGAGATGAGCCCCCGCATCGTCACCGACGAGCACGGCGAGCGCGCCGGCACCTTCGCCGCCTGCAATGTCCTGCAGGGCTCCGAGGGCGCCGACGCCCAGGAGCTCATCGAGGCCACCTCGGCCGCCTTCGGCCCCCGCAACCTCGAGCCGCTGACCGCGGGCGGCAACGCCGGATTCCTGCGCGCCCGCGCCTCGCTCCTGGTCGTCTACGTCACCGATCGGGATGACTGCTCCAACGACAACCTCGATCTGTCGTCCATCGACGGCGAGACCACCCAGACCCGCTGCGAGCACGCCCTGGACCGCCTCGCCGACCCCGACGATCTGGCCCAGGAGCTCATCGCCCTCAAGAGCGACCCCGGCGCCGTCGCCGTCGCCGTCATCGGCGGCTCGGACGACGGCCGCGACATCGACCTGGACGACGAGCTGGCGCCGACCTGCGCCGACGCCGCCGGCAGGCCCGTCTTCCCCGCCACGCGCCTGATCCGGCTGGCCGACCTCTTCCGCCCGCGCGCCGCCTTCGAGTCGGCCTGCTCGGCCTCCTACGGCCTGAGCGTCTCCCACATCAGCCTCCTGTCCGAGCCCGACGACGTCGTCGTCTGCCCCGACGCCCGGCTGACCGAGCCGCCGCTGGCCGTCACCCTCGACGGCGAAGACCTGGACAACGGCCAGGGCGGCTACGTCTTCCTCGGCAGCACGGACGCCTGCCCCAACGGCGCCGTCTCCATCGACGCCGGCAAGCTCGCCGGCGCCCAGGGCGCCCTCCAGATCCGCTACTGCGGTCGCTAGATCAACCGACACCCCTTGAAAAAAAGAGTTGCCTGAAAGTTGGCCTCGACAGGTCCAAAGGGTGTTCGCCTCCGATCCCCCCCCCGGCTCTTTGAGGACACAGCCAGAACAGGACACTCTGACCCATGAACCAACGACGCGTCATCTCTCTCTCGGCGTCCCTCATTGCCATCCTCGCCTGCGCCTGCGCCGAGGAGGACAAGGAGGCGCCGCCGCCTCCCCGCGTCGACGCCGTCACCTCACCCACCAGCCTTCAGACCCAGCTCATCACGGGCTCGGCGGAGTACGGCGCCACCGTCCGCATCGAAGGCCCCGATGAGGCCGTCGTGGTCACGGCCGACGCCTTCACGGCCAGGTTCAACGCCGAGGTCAAGCTGCTGCCCGACAGCGCCAACACCCTGGAGGTGACCGCGACGGACGCCGCGGGCAACCGCAGCGCAGCCACCACCTTGGAGATCGTCCAGGAGTCCCCCCGCCCTGAGTCGCTGACCATCGAGGTGCCGGACCCCATCGTCGACGCCGACTCGGGCACGCTGACGGTCCTGGCGCAGGTGGACAACGCCGAGGAGGGCGTCGCCCTGAGCGACTTCGAGGTCAGCTTCTCGCTCGGCGGCTACGACGAGATCGCCGATCAGATCATCGTCACCGACACCGACGGCAGAGCCCAGGTCACCTTCCTCGGCATCAAGACCTCGGGCGCGGGCCTCCTGACCGTCTCCGCCGGAGGCTTGACCCGCACCGCCGACTTCGTCGTCGTCGCCGGCAAGGCCAGCGCCCTCGAACTCCGACTGAGCGCCGAAGGCCAGGAGTCCGACGCGCTCGAAGCCCTGGTGCCTGGGACCGCGGTCACGGCCCTGGCCTCGACCACCGACGCCCAGGGCAACACGACCGAGCCCCCCATCGTCGTGGTCACCGACGCCCCCGGCGCCTTGATCCAGGGGCGCACCATCACGGGGATCATCCGCGCCGGGCGATGGACCGTCGCCGCCAGCGTCCTGGGCTCGGATCTCAGCGCCTCCGCCACGATGACCTTCATCCCCGGCCAGCCCGCCGACCTTCGCCTGACCCTCGACCGCAGCCAGGCCCTCGCCGGCGAGGTCACCCTCGCCACCACCGAGCTCTTCGACGTCTTCGGCAACCGCATCGACAACCCCCCGAACGTCGCGCTGACCCTGGACCCCTCCCCGGACGCGCCGCTCTTGCCCATCGAGGGCGCCGCGATCACCATCGAGTCGCCAGCCAGAGCCTACACCGTGCTCGCCTCGATCGAGGGCGCCCCCGACCTCACGGCCTCGGCGCCGCTGACGATCGCCGCCGCCGCGCCCTCGCTGGAGCGCTTCTCCTTCGCGCTGGCCCAGGACACCATCCAGGCCGGCGGCGACGTGCCCTTCACCTACAGCGTCCGCGACGCCTTCGACAACCCGGTCCCCGGCGTCACCGTGGACGTGAGCCTCAACGCCCCCGGCGCGCTGGTGGCCAACAACAACGTCGACGGCGGCACGCTGACGGCGCTGACGCGCGCGGGCAACTTCAACGTCACGGCTCAGGTGCGCGGCACCAACGTCCTGGCTCAATCCCCCCTGGAGGTGACCCCCGGCGACCCTGCCGAGGTCCAGCTTGAGCTCTCCACGACCCTCGTCGCCCTCGGCAACCCCGTGGAGGTCGCCCTGCGCGTCTCCGACGCCTTCGGAAACCCCACCACCTCCCCCTCCATCTCGTTGACCTGCTCCGATCCCGACGCCGTGTGCCCCACGCCCGCACAGAACGGCGACGAGATCGTCTTCAGCAACGCGGGCACCTTCCGCGTCTCGGCCACCGAGTCCGTCAGCGGCGACACCGACTCCAGGTTCGTCACCGTGACCGCGGATGTCGACTTCACACCCCCGAGCATCTCCATCACCTCGCCTTCCGAAGGCGACGAGTTCACCTCCGGCACCCCGATCGTCATCCAGGTCGACGCCTCGGATCTCGGCGGTCTGCTGGAGATCGGCATCAGCACGCGCGGCCTGCTCCAGCACACCGACTTGATCCTCCTGCCGCCGAACACCACGGCGGTCGAAGACACCTTCTCCTTCACCATCCCCAGCACGCGCTTCGGCGCGGTGACCATCACCGCCTTCGCCCGCGATCAGCGCGGCAACCAGGCCAACAGCCAGCCCGTCACGATCCTCTCACAGTTCCAGGCTGTCAACGACATCAACTGCGACTCCTGCGACCAGATCCTGACCGTCGCGGCCGGCTTCCGCGAGGGCGGCTTCCTGCTCCAGGGCAACGAGGGCGGCCTGCGAGAGCCGCAGGAGATCGTCCTGACCAACGACGGCGACATCTTCGTGGGCCTCTTCAGGAACATCCGCCTCCAGACCGACAACGGCTTCTTCGGCACCCAGCAGATCGAGCAGTTCATCGCCCTCATCCTGCCGGACAACACCACGGAGCCCTTCGCCCCCCTCGAGTTCAACGACGGCATCGACGATCAGGAGGTCATCGGCCTGGCCTACGACGAGCTGTCCAGCACGCTCTACGCCTCGCTGGGGCAAAACGCCAACGGCGACGCCTTCACCCGCGTCGTGGCCTACACCCAGCAAGGGATCATCGACCCCTTCGTCAACGCCACCGGCGACCGGGATCTGGGGATGGCCTTCCTGGCCAATCGCCTCTTCGTCGTCGACAGCGAGCCCGACCCTGACCGCGTCTACGTCGTCGACCCGGGCCGAATCATCAGGACGGTCGTCACCAACATCGGCGACGACGTCCTCTTCGACGTCTGCGGCGATCAGGACACGCTCTACATCACCCGCGAGGACGAGCTCCACGGCTGCGATCTGGCCATCGGCAACCCGACGACCTGCAACAACAGGCGGCGCATCTCCAACGCCGCCGCCCTCCAGGCCAGCAACGGCTTCCTGCGCTCCTGCGCCGTGGCCCCCAGCGGCCGGATCTTCGTGGCCAACGAGGACGCGGGCACCATCGTGGCCGTCGATCCAGACAACGGCAACAACGTTCAGGTCATCGCCTCGGGCCTGCGCGCCCCTGTCGGCGTGGACTTTGACCCGACCACCGGGGATCTCATCGTCAGCGACCGCGACCTCGACGCCGTCTTCCGACTCACCGGAGACTTCTGACCCCCATCGCAGACCTGGCCTCAACGCCGCTCGAACCCCTCAGGAGGCCACCATGGCGTCGCCCCCCCTTCGGCTCTGGCTTGCCCTCGGCGCGCTGGCCGTCGCGTCCCTGACACCCTCACCCGCAAGCGCACAGACGAGCACCCCCATCACCATCCTCATGATCGACGGTGACGACGCCCTCGCCTCGACCCTGCGGCAGATCGTCATCGACAGGCTCGACGCCAACCCCGGCTTGGAGCACGTCGACTCGGCCTTGTCCCTCAACGGGGCGAGGATCATGTTCTGCGAGGATCCTGACCGGGTGTGCATCGAGGCGATCAGCGAGCACCTGCCCTCGCCCTCCTTCATCGCCGGCGAGATACTGAACAAGGAGGGCAGGATCATCGCCTCGCTGACCTGGTACGAGGCCGGCCAGGCCAGCCCCGTCGCCACCGTGGAGGCCCACTACAACAACGTCGAGGCCTTCGGGCAGGGCGTCGGGCTGCTCGCAGACGACCTCATCGCCCAGACCGCGCTTCCCCAGGCTCAACCGCCCGCGATCTCCTCCAGGGAGACAGCAGGCGCCCAGAGCGCCGCCCTCGGCCTGCGCTTGACCCCCAAGTTCGGCGCCGTCGCGCCGAGCGCCGATCTCGACGCGGCCCTGACGGTGGCCTTCGAACTGAGCATCACCCTGCCGCTGGAGACCCTCCTGGCGGACACGCGCGACGATCACCTGCGCATCGCGCTGGAGGGCGGCTATCAGCTCCTGTCCCAGAAAGACCTCGCCATCGTCCCCGGCCGCGGCCTGACGACCCTGATCCAGAACTCCCACGCCTTCCCCCTGAACCTGATGGCGCTCTACAGCGCCCCGGAGGGCTGGCCGATACAGCCCTACGGCGGCCTGGGGTTGAGCATGCTCGTGAGCCGGAGCGACTTCGAGGCCTTCTCGCGCACCGAGGCTCAGAACGACTTCTCGCTCGGCGCCCTGCTGATCGCCGGCGCGCAGCTGCCTCTCCCGATCTCCGAGACCCTCTCTGGCCACTTCGTGCTTGAACTCCAGCACCGAGAGGTGAGAGCAGACCTTGGAGAGATAGGCAAGGTGGGCGAGAGCGCGCTGGGGGCGACGAGCCTGTCGGCGGGCTTTGGGCTGGATCTGTGAGCGGTCGGCCTCGTTGGGCGTCCCGGCGAGCCGGATCTACTCGGCGAGGAAGGTGAAGGTCGCCGTGTCGTTGTCGACCTCGGCCGCCGTGCGCGTGTAGCGCACGAGGGTCCTGTCGATGGTGATCTGGTGGCCGCTGGCGGCGCCCTCTCCCAGGAAGAAGGTCAGCTCATCCGCCTCGGCGAAGCTCCGGCGGGCCTTGCCCAGATCCTTGATGGCGGTGAAGACGACCGTGTTGTTGCCGGGCACGAGGAACTTGTTGACGTTGACGGTGAGCTGACGGGCGTCGGCGCTGACGAGGCGCGTGACGAACTGACCGTTGACGTGGACGTCCACGTTGTACTGTGTGGCGCCGGGGTTGGTCTGGCTGGCCACCAGCCAGTAGGTCCGACGGAGCTTCGGGGCCTCCTTGCGCGACGCGGTCTTCTGGGCGTCGTGATGGACGCGCACGTCGGGGATGCTCAGGTGGACATTGCCCTTGTCGTCAAAGCGCACCGAGGCCCCTTCGAAGTGCTGGTCGGTCAGGCCGTTGACCTTGACGCCGTTGAGGAAGATGTCCTGCGCCGAGGCGGCTGGAGCGAGGCCAAGAATGAGGGCGAGGGTCAGGAGAAGTCGAAGGTGAAGGGTCATCGCGATCACCGGGCTGGAGGTGGAGAGGGACAGCGCCCCCTGTCCGCCACGGTTATCATTGGGAAAAGGCGGCGTCCACCAATTGGGCCATGTCCTCGACGGGCATCTCGGAGGTGATGCTGTAGGTCACGCCGTTGTTCTCGATGACGGCGACGTTGTAGCCGTTGGCGTTGTACATCGCCGGCGTGGGCCGGCCGACGCCCTGCCGCAGGCCCTCGCCGCGAGCAGCCGCCGGGCGCTGGACCCGGTTGTTGCCGTCAAAGAGCATGACGGAGATCTTGTTGCCGTCGACCTCGTAGACGACGTAGGCGGCCTGGCGCTCGCGGATGTTGGACAGGCGAGCGCCCAGGAGGCTGACCCCGTCGCGGCCATTGCGCTCGAAGTCGGGCAGGCGGACCGGGAAGTTGACCTTGGGCTTGAGCCAGGTGCTGACCCTGGAGTTCGACGGGCCGGTGACCTCGATGGGGATGTTGCGGCGGTGCCAGTTGACGGACTCCTCGACGATGGGCTCGACGTCGAGGGCCTGGGCGGCGGGCTGGAGGGAGGTCGAGGCGAGCGCGGCCGGCGCGCCCTCGGTCGCGGCGAGCCCGTCCGACGCGCCCTCGATCTGCTCGGCGGGGTTGTCCCAGAAGACGAAGAGCAGCGCGGCGGCGGCGGCGGCGGCGGCCATCGGGCCGATGAGCCAGGTGGGCCGGGGCGCGGCGGCGGGCGCAGCGACGGGGAGGGCGACGATCTCGGCCAGGGGCGGAGGGGTCGCGGCGGCGGCCTGGGCGGCCTCCTCCTCCTCTTGAGCGGCGCTCAGGCGGGCCATGAGGCGGCGCTTGAAGTCCTCCGGGGCCTGGTCGGGCTCGTAGCTCAGCTTGAAGTGGCGGCGCATCATGCGCTCGTGGCGGGCCAGCTGCCTGCAAGGCTCGCAGGACTCGACGTGGTGCTGGGCCTCCACCCCCTCGCGCTCGTCAAACTCGCCGTCGACGTAGGCGTGAACCAGAAATTTGAACTCACCGCAGTCCATGACGATGCACTCACTCCGTAGAAGAATGGGCCTCTCTCAGGGAGAGGCCAGGATCCATCAAGCGCGCTTGCGGCGGCGGCGTTTAAGCTCGACGACCTTGTGCAGCTCGCCGTCCTCTTCGACCTCCACGCGGGGGTCGTAGGTGAGCGAGCCGCGCTCCAGGGCGTAATCGACGAGCTTGGAGGCCAGCAGGCGGCGGCCGCGGTAGAGGCGGCTCATGACAGTCCCGATGGGGCAGCCGACGATGTCGGCGGTCTCCTTGTAGCTGAAGTCGTACAGGTCGGCGAGCAGGACCACCATGCGGAAGTCGGTGGGGATCTCCTCAAGGGCCGTCTTGACCTGATCCGAGAAGAGCTTGTGGTACCAGTCGCCCTCGCTCTCGGCGCCCTCCTCGAGGATGTTCTGGGCCGGCGCGACGGCGCGCTCGGCGAGCGGTCGGTGGTCGACGTCGTCGACGAGGTAGACCCGCTCCTTGCTCTTCTTGCGGTATCGATTGATGAAGGTGTTGGTGAGGATCTTGAAGAGCCACGCCTTGCAGTTGGTGCCCTGCTTGTACTTCTCGAAGTGCGTGTAGGCCTTGAGGATGGTGTCCTGAACCAGGTCCTCGGCGTCTCGTTCGTTCTTGGTCAGCCTCAGGGCCACGCCAAAGAGCGCGTCGAGGTGGATGAGTGCCTCCGCGTGGAACGCGTCGACTTTTCCTGGATGCGGCATCTCGGATGTGGCCATTGAACTCAACCCTCCTTCAATGCGATCCCAGCCCGGCACAGTCGGGCGGGAACCGGTGTCAACAACCCCTTCGACACCGCGGCCTATTCCCTTGTTCAAAAAAAGGTGAATGACCGCCGCGGGCCGCTCGGGACACGCTCAGTGCTGGATACGAGCGGTCGGCCAGGATCGATCTATCGAGGGGGGCTTCTGGGTTTGAGGCCGAGGGTGTATAGTCGGTGAAGGCAACCCCGAGCCCACATGGCGAGGTCACCCTGGAGGGGGGTGGCGGGCGAGGTGGTTTCAGCGGGCCCGCGCGCGGCGGAGTGAGCAAGGAGGGCTGGTGTCGGAGTCGCGCCCAGAACAGAGCGACGCGCGCCTTCTTCCCAAGGCCGGCGACTGGATCGTCGATCGCTTCCAGATCATCCGGGTCGTCGGCAGGGGCGGCTTCGGGACCGTCTACGAGGCCCGCCAGGAGTCCATGGGGCACCGGCGGGTGGCGCTGAAGATCCTCGCGCCCCGGCGCCTTGAGGAGCACAACGCCGTCGAGCGCTTCCGCCAGGAGGCGCTGCTGGCCAGCCGCCTGCATCACCCCAACACGATCACGCTCTTTGACTTCGGCGCGACGGCCAGCGGGCTGCTCTACATCGCCATGGAGTACCTGGAGGGCGAGCCCCTGAGCAACGTCCTGCGCAAGAGCGGCCCGCTGCCGCCGCGCCGCGCCGAGCACGTCGCCCGCCAGGTGCTCGGGGCGCTGTCCGAGGCGCACGCCATCGGGCTGATCCACCGGGATCTGAAGCCCGACAACGTCTTTTTGACCCGGATCTACGGGGAGCAGGACTTCGTCAAGGTGCTGGACTTCGGCCTGGCCAAGGTCGCCGACATGCTCGACGAAGGCCACGGGATCATTGACCTGCCCCACGGCGGCCGCACCGACCTGACGATGGAGGGGCTGGTGTGCGGCACGCCGGACTTCATGGCCCCGGAGCAGGCCCAGGGCGTCGGGCCGCTGACCTCGGCGGTGGACGTCTACGCCGTCGGCCTGCTGATCTTCCAGATGCTCACCGGCAACAAGCCCTTCATCGCCAAGGAGCCCATGGAGGTCCTCAAGATGCAGGTCAGCGCGCCGCTGCCCGCGCTGCCGGCCCACGTCTCGGCCCACCGCCTCGCCGCCGTCATGGAGATCGCCACCCGGAAGCGGGCCTCGGAGCGCTACGCCGACGCTTCGGCCATGCTCCAGGCCCTCAACGGCCAGGGCGCGCTGGACCCGCTGGACATCCTCGTCCACGCCTCTACGGGCTCGACCCAGACCCGCGCACGGGTGCAGGGCCTGTTGAGCACGGTCGAGTTGGACGAGATCTACGGCCTGGACCTCAACATCGACGGCGCGACCTCCCCCGAGCTCGACCTCCTGGCGCTCCAGAGCCCGACCATCCCCGGCGACGAGGACGAGGGGAGCGCTGACCAGCCCACCACGGGCGCGATGCAGGCGGCCCGCGTCGAGGCGTCGATCCCGACGCCGCCGACCGGCAAGCCCGTCGACGGCCGCCTGCCGCCTGAGTCCTCCCCCACCCGGCCGGGGCTGCGGCGCCTCGCCGCGCTGCCGGGCCTGCTCTCCGGCCAGGTCCCCCTGATCGGCCGGGAGCAGGAGGCCCGGCAGATCCTCGGGGTGCTGCGCAGCACCGCCGACGAGGGCCACAGCCGCCTCTTGCTGCTGGAGGGCGACGCCGGGGTCGGCAAGAGCCGCCTGTTGACCGAGATCGGCCGCATCGTCCGCGAGACGAGCGACATCCTGGTCGCCGGAGGGCACTTCAGGAACCCCAACGCGGGGGCCGAGGAGGGCATGGCGAGGCTCGTCGGCCAGCTCTTTGGCCTCTCGCCTGAGCGCGGCGTCGAGCTGGCCCGCGCCGGATCCCTCGAAGAGGCCGTCGCCGAGGCCGCGCGGCGCTTCGGCGACGACATCAACGAGCGCGACGTGGCGCTGATCGCCGGCCTGCTCGTCCCGGAGATCGACTCGGCCCACACCCGCCACCCGGCGCTGGCCATGGAGCGGCTGGTCCGGCTGCTGATCCGCGTCGCCACCGCGCACCCCATCTTCCTGGTCTTCGAGGACCTCCAGTTCGCCGACCCGACCAGCCTCGATCTCCTGCGGCGCCTGGCCTCCTCCGTCGCGCGGCACGCCCGATCGCCCCACCCGACGCCGCTGTCCTCGATCTGCCTGACCCTGACCGTCAGGCGCCAGTCCAGCCACCACCGGCCCGACGTGCTGCGTCTGCTGCGGCAGATCGAAGGGCTCTCGCGCGAGATCGCCCCCATCGTCCAGATCGAAGGGCTGGCCGACGCGGCGATCCTCCAGCTCGTCGACGCGCTGCTGCCCTCCGAGGTCAAGCTCAAGCGCCGCGTCGCCGAGGCCGCCCACGGCAACCCCCTGCACGTCCTTCAGATCCTCCACCACCTGCACCAGAGCCACCGCCTCGTCGAGGAGGGCGAGATATGGCTGCTGCGGGACGAGAGCGCCCCGCTCTCGCTGCCCCAGGATCTGCTGGAGATGGTCAGGCTGCGCGTCACCCACGCCATCGGGCAGAGTTCGGCGCCGGAGGGCATGCAGGAGCTGCTCTACCGGCTGGCCGTCCTGGGCCGGCAGGTCCCCATGGCCCTGCTGCGCACGATGCTCGATCTGGAGGAGAGGCCCTGGCCCCACGCGCTGACCGACCGCCTGCTGGGCGAGCTCAAGATCCACCACCTGGTCGGCGTCGACGCGGAGCTGGACGCCTTCGAGGTCAAGGAGGCCCCTGATCCCAAGGCCGGCCTCCCGCTCGGGGAGCAGGAGCAGGCCGAGGCGGCGCCCTCTTCGGACGTGATGGCGCTGGACAAGCCGGTGGCCGCCATCCGCTTCGAAAATGGCCTGCTGCCCGAGCTGCTCCAGCGCGAGGTCGACACCTCCCTGGCGGGCTCGCGGCTGCACAGCACCGCCGCGCGAGCCAAGATCGCCTTCTACGGCGAGTCCAGCGCCGACCACGCCGACGAGCTGGCCGCGCACCTCATCCGGGCCGGGATGCCGGACAAGGCCCTGCCTCACCTGCTCGAAGCGGGCCGCCAGCGACTCCAGCTCAGCGACCTGCTCGGCGCCCGCGCCCACTTCGTCAAGGCCAAGGAGCTCCTGAGCCGCTTTCAGGACTCCGCCCCGCCGACGGTCGCCGCCCTGGCGCCTGGCCTGGGGCTGGCCATGGGCCAGATCAACCTGCGCCTGGGCCAGTATGGCCCCGCCGAGGAGGATCTCCTGAGCGCGCTGGCGCTGGCCGAGGTTCAGCAGGACCACGCCACGCGGGCGCGGGCCGCGCTCCACCTCGGAGAGCTGCACCTGCAACTCCAGCACCACGAGGCCTCCGCCGAGCACCTGCGGAAAGCGCGGGCCTGGGTGGCCTCGACCGGCGACCCGACCTTCGGGCTGGAGATCGACATCCTCCTGGGCCAGCTCACGCTGGCCGAGCACGGCGTCATCAGCGCCGAGTCGCTGGCCCACTTCGAAGTCCAGCTCGAAGCCCACACCACCCAGGCCCCGCTGATCAAGGCGCGCGGCCTCCAGCACCTCGGCAATGTCCACCTCTCGCGCGGCGACAACATCGCCGCCGAGCGCTTCCTGGCCCGAGCGCGCCTCATCGCCGATGAGGTCGGCGACCCCGGCATCCAGGCCCCCATCTGCGCCGACCTCGGCCACGCGCTGCTCCTTCAAGGGCGCACCGCTGAAGGCGAGGGGCTGCTGCGACAGGCCCTCCAGATCGACCGCGAGAGCGGCGACAGGCTGGAGCTGGCGCTGTGCCTTCACAGGCTGGCGCTGGCCGCCTGGCACCGCCAGGCCTTTCAGGAGGCCACCGAGCTGCTCGACGAGGCCCTCGACATCCAGCGCGATCTGGGTGTCCTGGGCCACCTGGCCGAGACCCTCGCCCTGATGGGCCGCGTCCACGAGGCCCGCGGCGAGATCAAGCGCTCCCGCAAGTGCTACCTGGAGGTCCTCAGCCTGCCCGTCCACCACAAGCCCGAGCTGATCGGCGACATGCACCTGCGGCTGGGCTCGACCAACCTCAAGCTCGGCCGCGTCGAGGAGGCCCGCAAGCTGCTTGAGCAGGCCAGCCTTGGCTTCGCCTCGGCCAACAACCCCCGGCGACAGATCCAGAGCCTCAACCTGATGGCCATGGCCGCCTCCTGGAGCCGCGAGCCCATGCAGGCCGCCGCCCTCCTTGAGCGCTCCGACGACCTCGCCCGGCGCCACGGCGACCACGCCGGGCGAGTCTTCGCGCTGGCCGCCCTGGCCCTGATCTCCTTCATCAACCCCCTCGGCGGCCTCACCTCACCCCGCCAGTACCTCGAGCGCGCCGCCGAGCTCGTCCGCGCCCACAAGGTCGGCCCCGTACCCCTGCTCCAGACCGTCGGCCTTGTCCTCGACGGCCACGGCCTCAAGTCCATCTCCGATGACCTCCCCCCCCTCCAGCGCAAGTGGCTTGAGCAGATCATCATCGGCTGAAGACGCCCCGACGAGGGCGCCAACGAGGCCGTAGCGGGTGGGCCCCTCCCACAAAAATAATCAATAAAATCAACAAATTCAATCTCAAGACCCCCAGGCTCGCGCCTGGGGCTACAGCTTGTCCAGGCACGCCCCTGCGGGGCTGGCGATGGGCCGTCGGCGTGTGTGGGGCGTGTCACCCGTGTTGATCTCAGATGAGAAGGAAAGGGGCTCGCAAGCAGACATCGAGCGGCCTTGAGAGGGTCTGTCCCCTGAAGGTTGACAGCCCCTGGCCAGCCCCGCCGGATGGCGGGGCGACCCGGGACAAAACCTAAGGCCCGGGCGCAAGCCCGGGTGGACCGTCAACGTGCGGATCTCACCAACGAAGTCGACTCGCCGATCCCCCTTGTCCATCAAGGAAGTCGACTCGTCGATCCCGACGTGTCCGTCAACGAAGTCGACTCGTCGATCCCGACGTGTGCGTCAACGAAGTCGACTCGTTGATCTCGACGTGTCCGCCATCGAAGCCGACTCGCCGATCTCGATTGTTCCCGACGGGGTCTTGTGCCCGTCAACGAAGTCGACTTTGCAATTGCCCTGACTGAGCCGGGCGGCCGGTTCTCAGCGCGGCGGCTTGAGGATCAGCCGCCACTGCGCCGCTACGGCGGGCATGACCGCCTCCGGCGCCCCCTCCCCGCGGACGAGCTTCTGAAGCGCCGGCGTCAGCGCGTCAAAGAGCCTGGCCATGCCCGGGAAGACCGCGCGCGGGTGGCTGCGATCCAGCGCCGCGCGAAAGGCCACCACCAGCCTGTCTGAGCGCACCTCGGGCTGCTCGTAGGCCGCCAGCCGCGTCGGCAGCAGGTGGTTGGCCTGCGCGAGCATCACCTGCGCCCGCAAGCTCGACAGGTGGCTGGCCAGCGCCAGGGCCGCCTCCTGCGCCCCCGACGCCTTGTTGATCACGTAGCCGTGCCCGCCCACCGGCGAGCCGCCGCGACCCCCCTCCCCCAGGGGCACCGGCGAGGCGACCAGATCCAGCGGATCGGCGAAGGCAGGCCCCTTGAGCAGATCGAGCGCCGCCCAGGGGCCGTTGATGATCATCGCCACGCGCCCCTGCCCGAAGCCCTCGATCTCGGCCCTGTACTCGTCGGTGAAGTCGAGCCGCTCCGGCGCGACGCCCTCGCCGCGGGCGAGCCTCACCAGGAAGGCCGCCGCCGCCACCGAGCCCGCGCTGTCGATGAAGACCTCCCCCGCCTCGGGATCGACCGTCCCGCCGCCAAAGGCCCACAGCAAGGGCAGGAAGTAATAGCCGTCCGTCTTGAGGGTGATCCCGTGCTGGACGACCGCGCCTCGCTCAAAGCCCGGCTCGGCGGCGCTGCGGCCGCCCGAGTCTATCGTCAGGCGCCGGGCCGCCTCAAGGAGCTGATCCCAGGTCTGGGGCACCTCGACGCCCGCCCGCTCGAAGAGGCGCCGGTTGGTGTAGAGGACCAGCGCGTCGACCCCCTGCGGGAAGGCGAAGACCTCCGAGCGCCAGCGCGCGAAGGGCCGCACGACCTCCAGGTGCTCCTCCAGGCGAGGCCCCCGCGCGCCCAGGGGCATGAGGAGGCCCTCGTCGGCCAGGGCCGGGATCCAGGCCACCTCGGCGCGGGCCACGTCCGGGCCCTGGCCCGCCCTCATCGCCGCCCTGAGGCGGTTGTGGGCAGCGCCGAAGGGCAGGACCGTCACCTCGACCTCGACGCCGGGGTTCTCGCGCTCGAAGTCCTCGATCAAGGCCCCGACCGTCCGCGCCTCGTCTGCGTTGAAGGTGTGCCAGAAGCGCACCCGCGTTGGCGCCTCAGGCCCCCCGACCTCGGCCGAGGGCTTGCAGCCGGAGAGCAAAGCAGGCAGAACGACCACGAGCGCCGCGAGCGCCACGAGCCCCCACCCCACCGACCGGCGAGTGATCATGACGGAGCCCTCAGACGCGCTCGAAGCGCTCAACCCCGATGACGCGCACAAGGCGACCGGCGCGCCGGCCCACCACGACGACCGCGCGACCCCGACGAGGCGAGGCTTCAGAGGCTTCTTCAGCGAGCTGCGCGACGACCTGACCAGGAACAACCCCGGACCCGAGATCACGGTGGCCGACGTCGGGTTCCTGATCTTGCTCTGCGCTCTTTTGACCATCTTCTTCTACTGGGGCCGCCCCCAGTATTTCCGGTTCAGCCTTTGGAATGAGACCGCCGAGCTGATCGGCATGGCCCGCACCCACGAATACTACGGGCTGCTGCCCTACGGCTACTGGGCCATCATGAGCGTCCTGATGAGGATGGTGCTGCCCGCCCTGATCATCGCCCTGGTCATGAAGGACAGCGTGCGCGATTACGGCTACCGGCTCAAGGGCGAGGCAGCCCACGCCAGGATCTACCTCTTCCTGTACGCCTTCATGTTTCCGATCGTCGTGGCCGTCAGCTTCACGACCAGCTTCCAGCAGAAGTACCCCTTCTACGGCGGCTCGGTGAACGGCCTGGATCACTTCGCCATCTATCAGCTCTGCTATGGGATTCAGTTCTTCGGCCTGGAGGCCTTCTTCAGGGGCTTCGTGCTCTTTGCCCTCTTCAAGCGCTTTGGCTACTACGCCATCCCGATCATGACCGTGCCCTACTGCATGATCCACTTCGGCAAGCCGCCCCTGGAGACCTTCGGCTCCGTCTTCGCCGGGCTCGCCCTGGGCTACCTGGCCCTCAAGAGCAAGAGCTGGGTGCACGGCGCCCTGCTGCACTGGTCGATCGGTATCACCATGGATTTGCTGGCGATCTTCCACCGCGGCGGCTTCAAGTGACGGCGCCCGAGCGGGGCTCGGCGCGCTCGACGGGCCTCAGTTGAGGCAGAAGACCCAGCCGTCGAGGGAGCCGATGTAGGCCCTCGGGGAGCCCAGGACGGGCGCGGCGATGACGGCGGCGGAGCGGAAGGAGGTCTGGCCGGCTTCCAGATCCCAGTTCAGGGCGCCGTGGCGGTTTACGGAGCGGACGTGGCCGCTTTCGGTGCCGAAGAGCACGTCGCCGCTGCGCGAGACGGCCAGCGAGGCCTGGAGCCTGTCGCCCTCAAGCTCGTGGCTCCACAGCAGCGCCCCGGAGGGCGTGAAGGCCAAGAGGGCGTGGTCGGTGGGGACGAGGATGTGTCCCTCGGGGAGCAGAGCCAGGAAGCCGCTGACGCTGGTGTGGAGGTCCTGGCTCCACAGGACGCGGCCGCCTGGGCTCAGGGCCACGAGGGCGCCGGAGGAGCCTGCGGTGTAGAGCGCGCCGAAGGAGTCGAGCGTCGGCGTGGACCAGAAGCCTGGGGGTCCGACCGTCGAGCGCCACGCCACGCGGCCCTGACCGGAGAGCGCCGCGACCCAGCCTTCCCAGTTGACGACCCTGACGAGGCCGTCGGGGCCCATGACCGGGCTGGAGTTCTTCTGACCGTTGGCGGCGCGGAAGGCGTAGATGAGCCGACCCGAGTTCAGCTCCAGGGCGATCGTCACGTCCTCGACGCTGATGACGAGCTGCTCACCGATCTCGTCCAGCAGGGGGCTGGCGAGGATCTCCCCGCCGCTTTCGAAGGCCCACTTCAGGTCGCCGTCGGGGGTCATCGCCGCCACTCGCCCCTCCCTCGTGGCCAGGTAGATGTTGCCGCGGCGATCGAGGGCTGGCGAGGAGTGGCTGCCGCCGCCGATGTCGACGCTCCAGCGGGCCTGGCCCTCGGGCGACAGGACGTAGAGGTTGCCCGACTGGGTGCTCCAGTAGCTCTGCCCGAGGGCGTCGACGGCGGGGGCCGCGACGAGGCCGCCGGGCAGGAGGGTGGTCCACAGGGCGTCGCCGTGTCGGGGGGCTTCGAAGCGGGAGAAGCCGGAGTGGTGCCTGTCGTGCAGGAGCATGGCCTGCTGGGCGCGGCCGCGCTCGATCACCTGCTCGCCCGCGCGGGCGCCGTCGAGGGCCGCGCACAGCGCCAGGAGCGCGGCGGTCAGGGCGAGTGGCTGGCGAAGGGGGTGGGGCATGGGGGATCCCTGGGGTGGATGGCGCGGCGTCGAGGCCCGATCGGGAAGAGCGCCGAGGGGTTGATGTCCAGCGCCGCGCGGTCATTCCCGACGCAGGGGCTTGAACGTCGGCAGGCGCCGGATCGATCCGAGGGAGGTCGCGGGTGGGGGATCGGCGGGTGGGGCGAGGGCTTCGAGGATCTTGAGGCGGCGCCCGATGGCCAGGGCGCGGGCTTGCTCGGGGTGTCGTCGGGAGAAGCGCGAGAGCGGCGCGATGGAGGCGGGGCCGATGATCTCGAGGGCGTTGAGGGCGGGTTCGAGCAGATCGTGGTCGCGCTCGATGAGCAGGACGAGGGGCTCTGCGCAGGCGGGATCGCCGAGGACGGCGGCGATCCAGATGGCGGCGCGGCAGACCTCGCGGTCATCGGACGAGAGCGCCTCGGGGAGGGCGTCGGCGACCTCCGCCCAGCGGGCCCAGAGCAGGGGCGCGACGGCCTCCTCGATGGCAGCGCGGCGGGGTCGGCCGAGGGCCTTGAGGATCTGGGTGAGGGTCAGTGACAGGGGGGCGGCGAGCTGGGCGGCCAGCGACGCGACGCGGAGGGACTCGGCGCGCAGGAGGCGGGCGAGGAGCTCGCCGAAGGCCTCGGGGTTGAGGGCCACGGCCAGGCGAAGGTGGATCCGCTCCTCGTCGGTCAGCGCCGCGGAGCGCGCGCGTGCCGACAGGAGGGCCTCGACGGGGCCTTGTCCGCAGCGCGCCAGGACGACGAGCGCCGAGGCGCCGCAGGGGTCGGCGGGATCGGCCGCGATCCGCACGAGCCGCTCGACGCTCCTGGGGTCGTCGGTCAGGTCGCCGAGGGCCATGATCCCGGCGCGGCGGGAGGTCGGGTCCTCGACCCATTGGAGGGCTCGCTCGACGCGCAGGCGCCGTGCGGCGGCGCTCTCTTCGCAGGGGTCGGGCTTGAGGTCCTCGACGAGGCGCAAGGCTTGGGCGTGGCGCTCGGCGGCGTCGGGGGGGGCGCTCTGGAGGGCGGCGAGCGCGCAGGCGGCGGGGGCGGCGATGAGCAGCCCGCGCTCGAGCGCCCCCCCCTCCCCTCGCCAGGGAGCCGAGAGGGCCATGGAGAGCGCGTCCTGGAGGATCCTGGGGCGCTCCTGGGCGGGGGCCGCGGCGCAGCGCCGCAGCGCGGCGGCCTCAAGGAGGGCGGGTCCGAAGTCGCCCTCTCGGAGGCCGTCGAAGGCGTCGTGGGCGCCGATCCAGGGCGAGAGGGCGTCGACGAGGCGGCGGCGCCCGACGTCGTCGCAGGCGGCGAGGAGCTCATCGAGGGAGCCGGGCGTCGAGACGAGGGCCGGGAGGGCGTCCAGCGCGAGCGCGTCCAGTGCAGGTGCGGCGAGGGGGTCGGCGGACGAGAGGAGCTCGCCGAGGGAGGCGAGGCCGTCGACGTCGAGGGCGAGCCGCCAGAGGACGGGGACGAGTATGGCGGAAGGGGGGGGCGTGCGGGCGATCTCGGGCAGGAGGTGCGGGCCGAGGCCGCTCAGGACGCGCAGGGTGGCCGGGAAGACGAGGCTGGCGCGGTGGGTGAGGGTCAGGGTGGGGGCGGTGTGGATCCAGGTCAGGAGGCCGTAGTCGATGAGGATGGCCTCCAGGACGAGCTGCGCGTGGGGTGAGAGGGCCTGGGGGTTGTCTTCGAGGCGGGCGAGGCGCTCCGCGATGGGGGTCAGGACGCCGTGGCCCATGGACATCAGGCGGCGGACGGCCTCGGGTTCGTCGTCGCCGCCGTTGACGCGGGCGATGAGGGCCTCGACCCGGTCGTTGAGCGGCGGGGCGGGCTCGGCCTCGGGTTCATCGGGCGCGGGGCCGAGGGTGATGGCCAGCGCCAGGATGAGGAGCAGGCTCACCCCGGCGATGATGATGAGGGTCGCGCTCAAGGGATGGGATCTCCATGAGGGCCAGAGAGACGGCCCCGACAGCCTACCTCGATAAGGCCCGGACGCAAAGCCTGCGGGGGAGGTCAAAAGGGGCCAGGGCAGGCTCGGAACTTGACCCGCTTCCGAGGCATCTGTTACCGTCGCTAGGTTCCAAGGGTTGAAAAATCCCCTGACGGTCGAAATCGAAACTGATGACATCGATCCTAGATATCCTCACCCGCCTGCTTCATCATGCCGTCGTCGCCCAGGCTGGCGGAGGGGGACCCATTGCTGGGGGTTCGCCTGAAGAAGCTGGCATCGGCGAGATTCTGGTCACCTACGGGAAGTGGGGCGTTGCGGCGCTCATCCTCGCAGGCATCGCGTTGGTGGTTCATCGCTTCGTCGGCGGGGGCGGGCTCGCCCTCAAGGTGGAGGTGGACCGGGAGACGCGCAAGGAGATCAAGACCTGCCTCAAGAACGAGAACTTCATCGGGGCTGCCGAGGCGGCCTTGAGGGCGGAGGCCTTCGAGGACGCGGCGGACTTCTTCGTCAAGGGCAAGGAGTTCAGGCGCGCGGCCGAGGCCTTCGTCAAAGCCAACAAGCGCAACGACGCGATCACCTACTACAAGCGGGGCGGCGAGCCGCAGCGGGCGGCCGAGCTGCTGGAGAAGGCCGGCCAGTTCCGCACGGCGGGCACGGAGTTCCTCAACGCGGGAGACACGCCCAGGGCCGCCGAGCTCTTCATGAAGGGCAAGGACTTCAGGCGCGCGGCCGAGCTCTACGAGGAGCTCGGGCAGTGGAAGGACGCCGGAGAGGCCTTCGAGCGGCTCAGCGCGCGGCCTGAGGCTGCCGAGGCCTACGAGCGCTACTTCGAGCAGGAGCACGGGCTGGTGCGCGGCCGCGTTCGCAAGCTGCCCAAGGAGGTGCGCGAGAAGGCCTTCTTCGCCGCCGAGGTCTTCGAGGAGCAGCGCAACATCGATCGCGCCAGCAAGCTCCTGGAGCGCGCCGGCTACATCGTCGAGGCCGCGGAGCTGCTGGCGGCGGCCAAGCGCTACGAGGCCGCCGCCGAGCTCTTCCTGGAGGCCAAGCGCCCCCTGGAGGCGGCGCGGATCTTCGATGCCCACGGGCACCCGAAGAAGGCGGCCTTCCACCGCGGCGAGGCGGCGCTGATCAAGGGCGAGCAGGAGGAGGCCGCCGAGCACTTCGCCGCCGCCGGGGAGTTCACGAGGGCCGCTGACCTCTACGTCGATCTGGGAGAGCGCCTCAAGGCCGCCCAGATGTACGAGGCCTCCAAGGATGTGCGCTTTGCCGCCGAGCAGTACGCGATGGCGGATCGCTTCGCCGACGCCGCCCGCTGCTTCGAAGAGGCCGGCGACTTCCAGCGGGCCGCGGAGACCTTTCAGCAACTCGGCGATCTGGACGGCGAGGTCCGCTGCCTGGAGGTGCTGCGCGCCCACTACAAGCTCGGCCGCCTGATGCTCGAACACGGCCGCAAGGCCGAGGCGCTGGCCCAGCTCCAGAAGGTCGACAGGATGGACGCGAACTTCGCCGACGCCTGCGAGATCCAGGGCGATCTGCTGCGGGAGATGGGCCAGAGCGAGGTGGCGCTGGGCAAGTACCGCCTGACGGTCGACAACGCCGAGCCCTCCGCCGCCAACCTCAGCGTCTACTACAAGATGGCCCAGTGCCTCGAAAAACTCGGCGACCTGCCCTCGGCACAGCGCATCTACGAGCGCATCCTCTCCGTCGACTACTACTTCGAAGACACGCAGGCCCGCGTCGAATCCATCCGCAGGACCCTCACCGAGGAGGTCCAGCAGCCCGGCAGCGGAAACCACTCGATGGGCTGGCGGCGCAACTCGCCCTCCTCCCGCAACATCGTAGGCAACAGCCCCGCCTCCCGACCCATCTCCCGACCCAGCGGCGGCGCCCTGAACCCCACCGGCCCGCTGCGCTACGAGATCATCGACGAGATCGCCCGCGGCGGCATGGGCGTCGTCTTCCGCGCCAAGGACACCGTCCTGAACCGCACCGTCGCCTACAAGATCCTCAGCGAGAGCCTCAAGAACAACCCCACCGCCGTCAAGTACTTCCTGCGCGAAGCCCGCGCCGCCGCCGCACTCTCCCACCAGAACATCGTCACCGTCTACGACGCCGGGGAGCAGAACGGCGAGTACTACATGGCCATGGAGCTCGTCCACGGCGAGACCCTCAAGAGCCTCATCACCCGCTCCGGACCCTTCCACGAGAAGCTCATCCGCTTCATCCTCGTCCACTCCTGCCGAGGCCTCGCCTACGCCCACCAGCAGACCGTCGTCCACCGCGACATCAAGTCCGGCAACATGATGCTCACCAAGGATAAGACCTTGAAGATCATGGACTTCGGGCTCGCCAAGTTCCTCGAGGAGTACCAGTCACAGCACACCAAGGCCATCGGCACCCCCTTCTACATGTCCCCCGAGCAGATCCTCGGCCGAGACCTCGACCACCGCTCCGACCTCTACTCCCTCGGCGTGACCCTCTTCGAATGCGCCACCGGCACCGTCCCCTTCTTCAAAGGCGAGCTCTCCTACCACCACCTCCACACACCCCCGCCCTCGCCTCGCTCCCTCAACCCCAACCTGAGCCCCACCATGGAGCGGGTCATCCTCACCCTGCTCGAGAAGGACCCCAACAAGCGCTTCCAATCCGCCAACGACATCCTCAAGAGCCTCAAGACCCGCTGATCACCCCTCCAGCCCCAGGGTCAACCCCCATTCCTCAAGGAGAGCACGCGCCATGCAGGTCGGCATCGTCGGATACTCAGGCGTCGGAAAGACGACCCTCTTCAACACCCTCACGGGCCTGGCGGCCAGCACCGGCTACGGCAGCAAGCGCCAGGTCAACACCGGCGTCATCGACGTCCCCGACGCCCGGATCGACAAGCTCACCGAGCTGTGCAACCCCAAGCGCACCGTCCTGGCCAAGATCACCTTCACCGACGTCCCAGGACAGGCCCCCGGACAGGGCGGCGCGCTCGACGCCCAGATGCTCCAGGAGATCCGCAACGTCGACGCCCTCGCCCACGTCGTGCGCGCCTTCAACTCCGAGATCCACGATCCCCCCAACCCCCTCGGCGAGGTGCGCAACTTTCAGGACGAGCTCAAGCTCGCCGACCAGCTCGTCATCGAAAAACGCCTGGAGCGCCTGCGCAAGGAAGGCAAGGACAAGGCCACCGAGCGCGATCTCCTCGAATCCCTCCTGGCCCACCTCGAAGGCGACCAGCCGCTTCGCACCCTCGACCTCGACGAGCAGACCCTGTCCACCCTGAGCGGCTTCCGCTTCCTGTCCCTCAAGACCACCCTGATCGTCTTCAACGTCGCCGAGGACGCCCTCAACACCCCGGCCACCGAGGCCCTGCTCGACGAGGGCCGCGCGCTGGGCTTTGACGTCTTCGCCCTCAGCGCCGCCCTCGAAGAGGAGATCGCCCAGCTCGACGAGGACGAGCAGCGCGCCTTCCTCGATGACCTCGGCCTGACCGAGACCGCGCGCGGCCGCTTCATCCGCGCCGCCTACGCCGTCCTGAACCTCATCTCCTTCCTGACCTCCGGCACCGACGAGGTCCGCGCCTGGACCGTCAAGAAGGGCGTCAACGCCAGGCGCGCCGCCCGCGCCATCCACTCCGATCTGGAGCGCGGCTTCATCCGCGCCAAGGTCATCTCCTTTGACGACTTCGTCCTTCACGGCTCCGAAGTCGCCTGCCGCGACAAGGGCCTCGAGCGCCTCGAAGGCAAGGACTACATCGTCAAGGACGGCGACATCCTCCACATCCTCGCCAACGTCTGACCCCTCCCCCCCCAGCCTCCCGCCCCGCCCTCGCGACCTGCGCCTCCATGTAGCGCCGCCGCGACACATCACCTATGCTTGTTCAACGGCAGGGTTGGAAGACGAAGGCGACCATGACCACACAAGACCGGATCACCCAGGTCCAGATTCAGGGCCTGAAGTCCATAGACAGCGTGACCCTCGATCTTGACGGCCTCACCGTCCTGATCGGCGACAACGGCTCGGGCAAGAGCACCATCCTCGAAGCGCTGGAGATCCTCCGCAAGATCCCCGGCCCAGCAAGGGCCAATCTCCTGAGCGAGCACGGCGGCCTGGACCGCCTGCTCCGACAGGACAGCATCGAGCTGTCCCTGTGTCTGACCACCACTGGCCCCCAAGGTCAACTCACCTACACCATCGAGTTCAACGATCAAGGGATCAGGTACGAGGGCCTCTTGAGCGCGGAGTCTCAGGGGCCTGACCGGGCAAAGAAGCTCAACCCTGTCTTCGAGCGGACCGCCGACATCGTGAAGATCCTCTCGGACGACGGTCAGCTCAAGAACCCACCCCACGCCAGGATCGGGCGCGACACCCCGATCCTGGAGTCCTTGCTGCAAGCCACACCACACACAGGCATCCAGCGCATGTGTGATGTTCTTGAGGGGATCGCGATCCACCGCCCCTTCGCCATACAACCCTTGTGGGCCAACACGCCGCCGAGCCTCGAAAATACCGCGCGTCAACCGGGGCTCGTCACCCACGTCAAGCACCTCGAACGCAACGGCGCCAACCTCGCCTCCGCGATCCACACCCTCAAGAACGCCTACCCCCGCAAGCACTGGGACAAGACCCTCGCTCTCATCCAGCTCGGGCTCGGCGACGACATCGACGACATCAGGACGCCCCCGGCTCCCGGCGGCGGCCGGGTGACGCTGGAGCTTCACCCTCGCGGGCTGCCCAGGCCCCTGCCGGCCTTCTGCCTCTCGGACGGGATGCTCTCGTGGCTGGCCTTCGTCGCGATGTTCCGGCTCGACGAGGGGCGCAGCCTGCTGGCCTTCGACGAGCCGGAGAGCCACCTGCACCCCCATCTTCTGATGCGGGTCCTCTCCCTCTTCGAGGAGTCCGCCGAGCAGCACCCCGTGATCCTGGCCACCCACTCCGACCGGCTCCTCGACGGCCTGGAGGAGCCTGCCAAGGCGGTAATCCTGACCGAACTCAACGAGGATCACGCCACGATCCTGCGCCGACCGGACGAGGTCGCGCTCGCTCAATGGCTGAAGCGCTACAAGGGCCTGGGCGAGCTTCGATCTGAAGGGTACTTGTCCCATATCCTGGCCGAAGAGGCTGGGTAAGGCCGCTCGCCCCAGGCTCGCGCCCGGCGCTACAGACCCAGCGACGCCTCTTCGAGGCTCTCGACGGGGCGTCAACCTCCGGGCATCGTGTCACCCAGGACAAGCGGCCCTTGATGTTGAGGCCATCGAGCCGAGCGACACGATGCTGCGAGCTGTTCCTGAGCCCCTCGTCAGCCTCGAAGAGGCGTCCCTTCCCTGTAGCGCCGGGCGCGAGCCTGGGGCGGCTGGCCGCACGATCAGAGCCTGCTCCACACCCCTCCCCGGGTGGTGACGCTCAGGTCACCGCGCGCTTCGCACCTGCGCCATCTCGATGACTGGCGAATCATTAACGATTACCGCTGCTTAGGGGGAGGTGGGGTGGGCCTTGACAGGAGCAGATCGGGGGGGTTACATCGCGCCGATGCGCCGAAGCGCGCGAAGCGGAGGACAACGAGGATGAGCCTGGGGGTCGGCGGTGTGACTGGAGGATCGGCGGTCGGCAAGGGGACGTCGCAGCAGGTGGCCTTCTACGACGTGGACGGGACGCTGATCAAGACGAACGTGGTGCACGTCTACGCGTACTATGCGGCCAACCACCCCTCGTTGAGCCGGCGCCTGTCGAGCTTGACCAAGCTCGTGGCGTCGATCCCGGCCTACATGGTGACGGACTATTACAGCCGCAAGGTCTTCAACGAGTGGTTCTACCGCAACTACGCAGGCTTCTCGGAGGACAGGCTGGTCGTGCTGGGCGAGGAGATCTTCGAGAAGTTGATCCGGCCGAGCATGTTCGCGGGGGCGGCGGACTTGATCAAGCGGTCGAAGGACGCGGGGATCAAGCAGGTGCTGGTGACGGGCGCTCTGGACGTGGTCACGCGGCCGCTGGCCGAGCACCTGGGCGCGGACGACTTTGGCGCCAACCGGCTTGAGATCGTCGACGGCTTCGCGACGGGCCGGACGATAGGCCCCCTGCTGGCCGGGCCGAACAAGAGCATGTGGATTCGCGATTACGCGACGAGGCATGGCCTGAATCTTGATTTGTGCTGGGCGTACGCCGACAGCTTCAGCGACCTGCCGATGCTGTCGATGGTGGGGCGCCCTTGTGCCGTCAACCCCGACTTCAAGCTCAAGGCGGCGGCGCGTGACTTCGACTGGCCCGTGCTCGATCTGAGCCGCTAGAGCGCCCCCAGTGCGCAAGGGGGGGGATCCCCGCAGCGCGTCACCAAGGAGATACATGGACCCGACGTCCGCAAGCACCGTGATTTACACCGAGGCCGACAGCCCCGCGCGGGTGATCCACTTCGGCGAGGACTTCCTGGAGGAGCACATGCCGGTGGGCACTCGGGTGATCTTCCCGAACCCGCCGATGCAGGGGCTCGCCAACCCCTCGGCCGCCATCCGCCACGCGCTCAACCACCCGGAGGGGTGCGAACCGCTCTTCGCGCTCCTGCGCCCGGGGATGAAGGTGACGATCGCGGTGGACGACATCTCGCTGCCGCTGCCGATCATGGTGTTGCCCGACATCCGCCAGCTCATGCTGGAGATCGTCCTGAGCATGCTGGCCGATTACGGCGTCGAGGACATCCACATCATCATCGCGACGGCCTTCCATCGGCGGCTGACCGACGCGGAGATCCGGCGGATGACCGGCGACAAGGTCTTCAACGCCTTCGCGCCCGACAGGCTCTACAACCACGACGGGGAAGACCCCGACGGGATGGTGACGATCGGGGAGACGGATCGGGGCGAGATCGTCGAGCTCAACCGCAGGGCGGTGGAGTCGGATCTGGTCATCTACGTCAACATCAACCTCGTGCCGATGGACGGCGGCCACAAGTCGGTGGCGGTCGGCCTGTCGGGCTACAAGAGCCTGCGGGCCCACCACAACCCCAAGGCGATCCTGGCGTCGGACTCCTACATGGACCCCTACGCCTCGGAGCTGCACAACTCGATCAACCGGCAGGGCAAGATCGCCGACGCCCAGATGAACGTCTTCACCATCGAGACGGTCCTCAACAGCCGGATGTACAACCAGCAGCTGGACTTCCTGGCGCGGCCCGAGGAGCAGTGGAACGGCTTTGACAAGAGCAAGTTCCAGGCGGTCAAGTGGGCGCTGTCCAAGACGCCGAGGGCGGCCAAGCGGCGCATCATGCACTCGACGGCGGCGCCCTACGAGCTGATCGCGGTCTACGCGGGCCGGACCGAGGCCGTGCACCCCAAGACGGTCGAGAAGTGCTTCCAGCAGTACCTCGTGGAGATCGAGGGGCAGTCGGACGTGGTGATCTGCGGCATCCCCTTTATCTCGCCGTATAATGTGAACTCCATCTTGAACCCCATCCTGGTTCAAGTGCTGGCCATGGGCTACTTCCACAACCTCTACCGCAACAAGCCCGTGCTCAAGAAGGGCGGCACGCTCATCATCGCCCACCCTTGCTACGACGAGTTCCACGCCGGCCACCACCCCTCCTACATCGAGTTCTTCAACCGCCTGCTGCCCGAGACGCGCGACTCCCACACCCTCCAGCGCAAGTACGAGGAGGAGTTCGCCACCAACCCGAACTACATCCAGATGTACCGCAAGGGCTACGCCTACCACGGCGTCCACCCCTTCTACATGTGGTACTGGGGCGAGAACGGGCGGGCCCACGTCGGCCGCGTCATCGTCGTCGGGGCCGAGTCCCCGCACGTCCCTGAGCGGATGGGCTGGGAGTGGGCGCCCGACATGCAGACCGCCATCGAGATGTCCCGCGACACGCACGGCCCGAGCCCGGACATCACCATGATGCACCTGCCCCCGATCCTCATGTGCGACGTGAAGTGATCCCGGCGGCGGGCCGGCACGATACCGGGCGCGGCCCGCGCCACCGATGAGCCAGACGCTGGCTCCCCCAGGCTCAGGAAGACGTCAGGAAGAGACCATGGCTGACAAGAAGACCAACGGCCACTCCAAGGGCAAGCACGGCCTGGCCGACCTGCCCCGCGACCCCGCCCCCCGGCAGATCGCCGAGCAGTCGGAGCTGTCCATCGCAGCGACCCTCAAGGGCCGGCACATCCTGATGACGGGCACCACCGGCTTCCTCGGCAAGGTGGTCGCCTCGATGCTCCTGCATCGGCACCCGGACCTGGGCCACCTCTACCTCGTCGTGCGCGGCGGCGGCTCGATGACCGCCCAGCAGCGCTTCGAGGCCGAGATCTCCGGGTCGCCCGTCTTCAACCCGCTCAGGGAGGTCTACACCGACGGCTTCGACGACTTCATCGCCGAGAAGGTCACCATCCTCGAAGGCGACGTCGCCCGCCCCATGTTTGGCCTCGACGAGCCCACGATCAAGGCCCTCAAGCCCAAGCTCGACCTCGTGCTGAACTCCGCCGGCCTGACCAGCTTCACCCCCACGCTGGAGGAGGCCATCGGCGTCAACACCTTCGGCCCCATGAACGGGCTGGCGCTGGCCGGCGTGTGCGAGAAGGCCGCCTTCGCCCACGTCTCGACCACCTACGTCACGGGCCGCCGCGACGGCTTCGTCACCGAGACCGAGAACCCCTTCGGCTTCTACCCTCGCCGCCAGGAGCTCAAGATCACCTTCGACCCCGAGCAGGAGATCCGCGACTGCCACGAGGCCATCGCCCAGATCCGCCGTCAGGCCGAAGACCTCAAGTGCCTCGCGCTCTTCACCCGCCTGGCCCACGAGCGCCTCGAAGCCCAGGGCCGCGACCCCCGCGATCCCGAGGCCCTCGAAGCCCTCGTCGCCCGCGAGCGGACGAAGTGGATCCGCGAGACTTTGCGCGAGGAGGGCGTCCGCAGGGCCGACCACTGGGGCTGGACCAACACCTACACCTACGCCAAGAGCCTCGGCGAGCAGCTCCTGACCCGCGCCCGCGAGACCATGGCGCGCAAGCCCGCCGCCGAGCGGGTCGACATGACCATCATCCGGCCCTCCATCATCGAGTCCGCCCTCCAGTACCCCGCCCCCGGCTGGAACCAGGGCATCAACACCTGCGCCCCCATCACCTACCTCGTCACCAAGGGCGTCCGCTTCGTCCCCACGCGCCCGGGCCTCGTCCTGGACATCGTCCCGGTCGATCTCGTCGCCAAGGGCATGCTCACCATCGCCGCCGCCCTCATCGCGCGGCAGCACGAGCCCCTGTACCAGATCGCCTCCTCCTCCAGGAACCCCTGCACCGTCCACCGCCTCGTCGAGCTGACCACGCTGGCCAACCGCCAGCACGTCGCCCGCAAGCCCTCCACCCCCCAGTGGCAGAAGTTCCTCGTCAACACCCTCGACGGCGTCCCGGTCGACAAGAAGAAGTACGAGCGCATCTCCGCGCCCACCATCCGCAAGGCCGCCGCTGGCCTGGGCCGCACCCTCGGCGCCCTGGGCAAGACCGGCTTCGGCGGCGTCGACGCCCTGGTCAAGAGCGTCAGCTCCGCCGCGCGCCAGGTCGAAAAGCAGGCCGGCATGGTCGAGAGCATCCTCGACGTCTTCATGCCCTTCACCTACGACTCCGCCTTCTTCTTCGAATCCGAGGCGATACGCAGACTTAGCGCGCGTCTGCCCGAGGCCGAGCGCGACTGGGCCTTCAACCCCGAGGCCCTGGACTGGCGCCACTACTGGCTCAACGTCCAGATGCCCGGCCTCTTCAAGCACGTCTACCCCCAGCTCGAAGACAAGCTCAAGGCCACCCGCAAGGAGGTCTACACCCCCAAGGACCTCGTCGAGGTCTTCAACGCCGCCTCCATCAACTACAAAGATCGCGTCGCGCTCCAGCAGATCACCCCCTCCGGGATCAAGCGCACCACCTACGCCCAGTTCAAGGCCCACGCCGACTGCGTCGCCGCCAACCTCCTGGCCGAAGGGCTCGCCCTGGGCGACCGCGTCCTGATCATGAGCGAGAACCGCCCCGAGTGGGGCATGTGCTACTTCGGCCTGCTCCAGAGCGACGCCACCGCCGTCCCCGTCGACGCCGAGATCTCCCTGGCCGAGGTCGCCAACCTCGCCCGATCCGCGCGCGCCTTCGGCCTCATCGCCTCGGACAAGGTGCGCGCGCGCCTCGACGCCGCCGGGCTCCAGCAGGTCATCGAGGCCCTGGCCGCCGAGGACGTCAAGCTGCGCCTCTTCGGCTTCGACGACGTCCTCAAGCCCCGCACCCTCATCGACGTCGGGGCCGCCGAGGCGCTCGCCCTGGTCCCCGCCGGACCCAGGGCCTCCAAGGGCGAGCAGACCGCAAGCCTCATCTTCACCTCCGGGACGACGGGCCGCCCCAAGGGCGTCATGCTGGCGCACCGCAACTTCACCGCGCTCTTGTCGAGCATGACCCAGGTCTTCGACATCAACGAGCGCGACTCCTTCCTGTCCGTTCTGCCGCTTCACCACACCTTCGAGTTCACCTGCGGCTTCTTGATGCCCATCTCGCGCGGCGCCTCCATCACCTACCTCGATGAGCTCTCCAGCGAGTCCCTCAACGGCGCCTTCAAGAACACCCGCGTAACGGCCATGATCGGCGTCCCGGCCCTCTGGCAGCTCCTGCACCGCCGCATCACCGGCCAGGTCTCCGAGCGCGGCGCCGCCGCCCGCACCGCCTTCGACGCCCTCCTGTCGCTCAACCGGTGGACGCGCGAGCGCTTCCAGGTCAACCTCGGCCGCTCCCTCTTCGCCCCCGTGCACAAGGGCTTCGGCGGCAAGATCCGCTACCTCATCTCCGGCGGCGCGAGCCTCCCGGCGCCCATCATGGAGACCTTCCACGGCCTGGGCTTCGAACTGCTCGAAGGCTACGGCCTGACCGAGGCCGCGCCCGTCCTGAGCTGCGGCCGCCCCGGCGCCTCCGTCCGCATCGGCAGCGTCGGCAAGGCCCTGCCCGGCGTCGAGATCGCCATCCGGAACCCTGACGGCGCCGGCGTCGGCGAGATCGTCGCGCGCGGCGGCAACGTCATGCTGGGCTACTTCGACAACCCCGAGGCCACCCGCGCGGTGCTGGACGACGAGGGGTGGCTCCACACCGGCGACCTGGGCCAGATCGACAAGAAGGGCTACCTGCACATCAACGGCCGCCAGAAGGAGGTCATCGTCGCGGCCAATGGCGAGAACGTCTACCCCGACGAGCTCGAAGAGGCCCTGGAGGGCTGCGACTATATCGAGGAGCTCTCCATCGTCGGCCTGCCCGACGATCAAGGCTCCGAGCGCGTCGCCTGCGCCGTCCGACCCCGCGTCCCCGAGGGCCGGGACATGAGCATGGAGGAGGCCCGCGCCGAGGTCCGCAAGTTCTTCGACCTCAAGGCCGTCCACCTGCTCTACCACCAGCGGGTCAAGGTCCTGCGCTTCGTCGACGAGCCCTTGCCGCGCACGGCCACCCGGAAGGTCAAGCGCAAGGACGTCGTCGAGCTGCTGCTGGCCAACCAGGGCGAGGAGCTCAAGGCGCCGCGGGCCGAGGCCGAGGGGAGCGCGTGGGGCCAGTGGGGCTGGCTCAGGGAGGCCGCCGCCGGGCTGGCCGGCCGCGCGCCGGAGGAGATCGGCCGCGCCTCGGCGCTCATCGACGACATGGGCTTTGACTCCCTGGCCTTCACCGAGCTGTCGGCCACCATCGAGAAGCGCACCGGCATCAAGCTCTCCACCGACGCCTTGATCCAGGCCGGCGACCTGAGCGCCATCATGGCCCAGCTCTCCGACGCGCCGCCCGCCGCCGCCAGAAACCCTGATCCATCAACACCTTACGCGGAGGGCTTCGGCCACGTCCACGCCTCGATGCGACCCCAGATCGCCCGGCGCGGCACGACGCGCCCCACCACCCAGCTCGGCGACATCATCGAGATCCCCGAGCCCGTGCGAAAGGGCGTCAAGGAGCTGCTCGGGCAGGCCCAGCAGCAGGTCTACGGCAACCTCTTCGAGATGAAGGTCCACGGCAGGGCGCACATCCCCTTCCACACCAACGCGATCGTCGCCGCCAACCACTGCTCGCACCTGGACATGGGCCTGGTCAAGACCGCCCTGGCCGAGTGGGCGCCGGAGCTGGCGACGCTGGCCGCCTCCGACTACTTCTTCGACACCAAGGCCAAGCGGACCTACTTCGGCCAGCTGACCAACCTCGTCGCCGTCGAGCGCTCCGGCTCCCTGGAGGCCTCCATGGCCGGCGTCAGCCGCCTCATCTCCCAGGGCCAGCCGCTCTTGCTCTTCCCTGAGGGCACCCGCTCGACCACGGGCGACATCGCCGAGTTCAGGCCCGGCCTCGGCTTCCTCGTCATGAAGACCCGCACGGGCGTCCTGCCCGTCTACCTCGGCGGCACCTACCGGGCGCTGCCCAAGGGCGCCGTCGTGCCCAAGAACCGCCGCCTGCGCGTCCACATCGGCGAGATGATCCCCTTCGAATTCTTCGAGGAGCGCACCCGGGGCATGAGCCCCCGCGACTCCTACCTGGAGGTCTCTCGCCTCGTGCGCGAGGCCGTCATGGCCCTCAAGGCCGGGCGGCGCTTCCTGGCCCCCGACGACGAGGCCCCCAAGAACCAGCGAGGCGGCGAGATCGAGGCCCTCTTCCAGTCCCTCGAAGGGCGCTTCCAGCTCAACCAGGTCGACGAGCAGGTCTCCTTCTACTTCAGCCTCGGCGAAGGCGACGACGCGAAGTGGACCCTCGTGGTCGACCCCGAAAAATGCCTCATCCAGCCCGGCAAGCCCGGCCGCGCCGACTGCGTCGTCAAGACCTCCCCCGAGATGTTCCGCAAGATGATCAACGAGTCCTACGTCCCCAGCTTCGACGAGTTCATGAGCGGCCAGATCAAGACCAACGATCCCAACCTGCTGATGGCCTTCCAGAACGTCTTTGGCTTCTAAAGGAGCGATGCCTTGAACACCTACGTCGTCACCGGCGGCACCGGCTTCCTCGGCCAGCACCTCGTCCGCAAGCTCCTGAAGCAGGGCGCCGAGGTCCGCGTCGTCAGCCGCAGCGTCGATCGCGCCCTGGAGCGCGCCGGCGCCACCTTCCATAAGGGCTCCGTCCTCAACCCCCAGCAGCTCCGGCCCGCCATGGAGGGCGCCGACGGCCTCTACCACCTCGCCGGCAAGGTCGAGCGCGACCCCCAGCGGGCCCACACCCTCTTCACCCTCCACGTCACCGGCACCCGCAACGCCCTGGAGATCGCCGCCCAGTGCGGCCTCAAGCGCGCCGTCGTCGCCTCGACCTCCGGCACCGTCGGCGTCACCCGCCAGGGCCGCACCATCCCCGACGACAGCGCCGAGCACGCCGCCGACATCGTCAAGGACTGGCCCTACTACCTCTCCAAGCTCTACGCCGAAAAAACCGCCCTCAGCCTCGCCGCCCGCTCCCCCCTCGACATCATCCTCATGCGCCCGACCCTGCTGCTGGGCCCCGGCGACCACCGCCTCAGCTCCACCCGCGACGTCCTGAACTTCCTCGACGGCAACATCCCCATGGTCCCCAGCGGCGGCCTGAGCTTCGTCGACGTCCGCGACGCCGCCGCCGCCTTCATCGCCGCCATGGAGCGCGGCCAGCCCGGCGCCTCCTACCTCCTCGGCGGCGCCAACCTGACCTTCGAGGCCTTCTTCGAACGCCTCGAGTCCATCTCCGGCGTCTCCCGACCCCGCGTCGCCATCCCCGACCCCGCCGCCCGCGTCGGCGCCCGATTCCTCGACGTCGCCATGAAGATCATGGGCCGCACGCCCGACATCGACCCCGTCAGCGTCGAGATGTCCCAACACTTCTGGTACATCGACTGGTCCGCCGCCATGCGCGACCTCGACTTCCAGCCCCGCGACCCCGGCCTGACCCTCTACGACACCGTCCAGTGGCTCAAGGCCAACCGCCCCCGACCCGACCACCCCGACGAGCCACACCCCGAGCCCGCCGCCTCCCCCTTCTCCCCCGCCCACGACTGGCAGGGCGACTTCCGCCACGCCGCCTTCGGCGCCCCCGCCACCGACGCCTACGGCGACCCCCACGCGCCCTCCGATCCCCACGAAGCCTCCACCAGCATCCCCTTCCCCGGCCAGAGCCGCCTGAGCTACGACACCTACGGCGACGGCGACGGCCTCGAATCCCTCGTCTCCGGCGCCCTCAAGGGCGTCGTCGGCACCCTCATCGGCGCCGCCACCCGCCAACCCGCCCCTCGCCAGCCCGCCAACCGCCATGCCCCCCGCACCGCCGACAGCGCCACCCCCCGCCGCGAAGCCTCGTCGACCAACGCCGACTCTCGCGGCGAGCTCGACGCCCTCCTCTCCCAGGCCACCGACGAGGAAATGGAGACCATCCTGCGCCTCGTCCGCCGCATGAAGCAGTAATCCACCTCGACCCTTCAAGATCACGAGGGGGATAAGCACTTTAGAGCCCCGGCAGGGGCGAGACGCCGTCGGCATGAGACGCCGTCGGCATGAGACGCCGTCGGCATGAGACGCCGTCGGCATGATCGTCGCCGCGGGTGCAGCCGGACCCGATCAGGGGCCGGCAAACCCGTCGGCGGCGGGCGGTCCGGCAAACCCGTCGGCGGCGAACGGTCCGGCAAACCCGTCGGCGGCGAACGGTCCGGCAAACCCGTCGGCGATCCGACGGAACCGTCGGCGATCCGGCGCCTCGACGATCCGGCGCCGAACCGTCGGCGATCTGGCGGCAACTCGTCGGCGATCCGGCGCCTCGGCGATCCGGCGCCAAACCCGGCGGCGATCCGGCGATCTTCGCTCGGCGGCGCTGCGCCTGGCCCCCTCGATGTCGTAGATGAAAAGCTCCTCGACATCGAGCTGCTCGCACTTCGGCGGCAGCTCCTCGTAATCCTTGCGCCAGTCCTCCGACACGATCTCGATCGCCACGCTCGGGGGGCTGTGGCCTGGCCTCCAGGTCTGGATGGATGAAGGCCGCGGTTGGTCTTGGGGCCATGACATCAGGAAGACATCGGGCGAGATGCGTACCAGCGGCTTCTTTTTGACCCACGCGAAGAAGATCAGCGCAACCTAAAGCTCGCTCTCCGAGGTGGCCTCAAGCGCCCGCTGCATGAAGACATCGAGCTGATCCTGGCTCATGGCCGCAAGTCGCGGCTTCCAGACGGCCTCGTCCACACCAAACTTCGACGCCAACAGCCTCAACACCACCCTCTCGACGCCCTCCCTGAGCCCCTTCTCGACGCCCTCCCTGAGCCCCCTCTCGACGCCCTCCCTGAGCCCCCTCTCGACGCCCTCCCTGAGCCCCTCCTCGATGCCCTTGAGGCGACCTTGCTCAAAGCGTCTTTGTTCCCTCTGGTCGATGTTCTCAAACATGGTGCGCACCTCCATGAGGTCATTGAGTTGGCCGGTGGGCATCTGTGCCCCGCGCTTGCTGAGCACGCCGTTGAAGAAAATAAGAAACACCCGGCGCATTTCAACCCGAGCGGGGTGCTCCTGG